>Ga0315279_10000426_pt1 | contig 85359 bp, 73 predicted proteins | sample YL17G06_20_MG_FD_203694 | JGI IMG/M metagenome (GOLD analysis project Ga0315279, IMG submission 203694) | Sediment microbial communities from Yellowstone Lake, YNP, Wyoming, USA - YL17G06_20 | ecosystem: Environmental > Aquatic > Freshwater > Lake > Sediment | place: USA: Wyoming | collected...
GTCAGCACGGAATCCGGCGAGAACGAGTTCTGGATCTCCCGGATGAGGTCGCGGAAGTCGTAGAAGACACAGCGGGCGCTTTTTTTCCGGATGAGCTCCTGGATGATGGCGACGGCCAAGTGCGTCTTCCCCACCCCGCACGGCCCGATGAACAGCACGCCGATCTCCTGGGCCGGGAAGTTCTTGACGAATTTTTTCGCGATCGCCAGGGCGTCTTTGAGGGAATCGTTGTGGCCCTCGTAATTCGCAAGGGTGCAGTTCACGTAGCGCTTGGGGATGTTGGCCTGCTCGAGGAGGACCTCGGCCTGCCGCGCGACGAAACAGCCGCACCTCTTGGCAACGGGTCCCTTTCCCGCGTCCTCGAGGACCCAGCCTATCCCTTGGCATTTGGCGCAGATCTTGTTTTCGGTCAATTCAGGTATCCTCTGAGCTGTTGCATCCTATGCGACCGCGAGAGCTTCCGCATGGCTTTCTGCTCGATCTGCCGGATGCGCTCCCGCGTCAGGTCCAGGAGGCTTCCAATCTCCTGAAGGGTCCTGGGGCGGTCGTCATCCAGCCCGAAGCGCAATTTTAACACAAGGGCTTCCTTTTCATCCAGTTCCCCAAGCATCTGGCGGATCTGGTGCTTGACCGAGTTCTTGATGATCTGGTATTCCACGGAGGGATTGATATCATAGCTGATCCTGTCTTCGACCTCGAGGCCGTCGTCGTAGACCCTGTCGCTCAACGAGATGTTTTTCTCATTGAGGACTGCCAGGTCGTCGACCTCCTCCTCAGGGATCCCCATCTTCATGGCGATCTCAGCGCGCGTGGGGTCCCTGCCCAGCTCGGCCTTAAGCTCGGCCGTCTTTCTTTTCATCGCCGAGATCTGGTCGGAGAGTTTCTGGGGGATATTGAAGATCCGGGAATACTGGGACAGAGCGTGGATAATGGCCTGGCGGATCCACCAGACGGCGTAGGAGATGAATCGGACATTGCGGTTCGGGTCAAAGCGCTTGGCCGCTTCTATGAGGCCGACGTTGCCCTCGTTGATGAGGTCGAGAAGGCTGAGTCCCATCCCCCGGTATTTCTTGGCGTAGGAGACGACGAACTTGAGGTTGGCCTCGATGAGCTGCCGCATGGCATCCATGTCCCCCTTGCGGATGTGCTCACCGACCTTCTTCTCCTCCTCATCGTTGAGCGTCGGGAAATTGGCGATCCGGTCGAGGTAGAACTTCAGGTTCCTGGAATCCATCCAATCTTTGCTGTCCATCCTTAACGGTCCGATCGATCGATCTTGACGATACGGCCCGGGCCGACGCGGACAAGGGCGTTCCTGCGGGCCTCGAACTCCTCGTCCTTGCCCTCGAAGAACTCCTTCCGGACGAACTCGAGAAATTGGTTGACCTCTCCCTCGATCTCCTCGATCTTCTGCCGCATGTTGAGGACGACTTCGACCCCGGCCAGGTTGACGCCCAGGTCGCGGATGAGGTTCAGGATGACCTCGAGCCGCTTCAGGTCCTCGGCCGAATACATGCGCGTGTTCCCTTCACTTCTGGAGGGCTTGAGCAAACCTTCCCTCTCGTAGAGGCGGAGCGTCTGGGGATGAATGTCGTAAATCTTGGCGACGCTGCTGATATGGTAGTAGCGCTTCGGTTCCTTGGCGTCTTTGGGTTTCCTCATGTCAGCGCCCTCCCAAGTCCAACCTCGGGTTGGGGCCGGAAAGTCTCTCCAATTCCTTCATCAGCTCGCGGACCCTCTGATCGCCGAACGGAGGCGGAACGATCGAGACCTCGACGAACTCGTCCCCCCGGGCCTTTTTCCCCGGGTTGGGAGCGCCCTTGTCCTTGATCCGGAACTTCTGTCCCGACCTTGTCCCGGGCGGGATGCGGATGGCCGTGGGTCCATAGAGCGTCGGGACATCGATCTTGGCCCCGAGGGTCGCCTCCGGCACCGTGATCGGAAGCTTGACATAGATGTTGGCGCCTTCGCGGCGGAAGAACGAATGCGGGGCGACCTCGATCTGGATATAGAGGTCTCCCGGCATCCCGTCGTTCCTCCCGGCATTCCCCTTCCCGGAGATCCTCACCTTGGACCCCGTATCCACGCCAGCCGGGATGCGAACCGAGATCAGCTCGGACTTCTGGACAAGCCCCCTGCCGCCGCAATCCGGGCACGCCGCTCCCTCCGTCTTCCCGGCGCCACCGCAGGCGGGGCAGGCCGTCGAGAACTTCATGAAGCCCCGCTGGGCGAAACCGCGACCAGTGCCGCCGCACGACGGGCAGGATTTCCGGCCACCGCCGGCGGAAGCGAACCCCTGCCCTCGGCAGGACGGGCAGCTGACGAGCCTGCTCAGGCGGATGCGGGTCTGGACTCCGTTGATGGCGTCCTCGAAACCAATGTTCATCGTGTAGTGGAGGTCCTCTCCGCGTTCGGGAGAGACCGCCTCCTGGGGCCTGGTCGCGCCGCCTCCGCCGAAGAGGTTCTCGAAGAAGTCCTTGAACGACGAGGTTCCGTAGTCGGAAAAATCGAACCCTTCGAAACCGCTCGCAGAGGGGCCGCGCGGACCACCCCTGCCTGGAGGCATGTCGCCGGCAAAGCCGAATTGATCGTACTGGGCCTTCTTTTTGGGGTCGACGAGAACGGAATAGGCCCCCTGGATCTCCTTGAACTTGGCTTCCGAAGTCTTGTCCCCGGGGTTCAGGTCGGGATGGTACTTGCGGGCAAGCCGCCGGTAGGCCTTTTTGATCTCGGGTTGCGAGGCACTCCGGGGAACCCCGAGGACCTCGTAAAAATCTTTGGCCATGCGTTCATCTCGGGGAAGCCGGCTAGGCCGGCTTCCCGCAGCTCATGAGTCCAGTTTAATTCTTTTTATCGTCGTCGACAACCTCCGCATCTATGACCTCCTCCTCGGGGCCGCCGGAAGAAGCGCCGCCGCCGTCGTGCGGGGAGGACGACTGATGGGCCTGGCCGGCCTCGGGCTGCGCCTGGGGACCGGCCTGCTGGTAGAGGGTTTCCGTGAGCTTGTGGGAGGCATTGGAAAGGGCTTCTATGGCGTTCCGGATCGTGTCCACGTTCTCTGTCTCGATGGCCTTCTTGGTGTTCTCGATTTCCTCTTTGACCTTCTCAGCGTCGTTCGCGGGGATCTTGTCCTTGCTCTCCTTGAGGAGCTTCTCCAAGCTGTAGATCAGCTGGTCGGCCTGGTTCTTGGCGTCGATGACCTCGCGGCGTTTCTTGTCCTCATCCGAATGCGCTTCGGCTTCCTTGACCATCCGGTCGATCTCCTTCTCGTCCAAGCCGCTGTGGCCGGTGATGGTGATGGCCTGCTGCTTGCCCGTTCCCATGTCCTTGGCCGAGACATGGAGGATGCCGTTGGCGTCGATGTCGAAGGTCACCTCGATCTTGGGGATGCCCCTCGGCGAGGGCGGGATGCCGTCGAGGTGGAATCTCCCGAGGGTCCGGTTGGCTGTGGCCAACTCTCGTTCGCCCTGAAGGACGTGGATCTCGACGCTCGGTTGGTTGTCCGACGCTGTTGAGAAGATCTCTGTTTTCTTGGTCGGGATGGTCGTGTTGCGGGGGATCATCTTGGTGAACACCGAGCCGAGCGTCTCGATGCCGAGCGTGAGCGGCGTGACGTCGAGAAGAAGGACGTCCTTCACTTCGCCGGACAGGACGGCGGCCTGGATGCCGGCCCCGACGGCCACGACCTCATCCGGGTTGACGCTTTTGTTCGGCTCCTTCCCGAAGAGATCCTTGACGAGCTTCTGAATACGGGGGGCCCTTGTCTGGCCGCCGACGAGGATGACCTCATCGATATCGGAGGCTTTCAGGTTGGCGTCGGAGAGGGCTTGCTTGCAGGGAGCGACCGATCTCTGGACAAGGTCTTCCATGAGCTGCTCGAGCCTGGCCCGGGTCATTTTCACGAGAAGGTGCTTGGGACCCGAAGCGTCGGCCGTGATGAAGGGCAGATTGATCTCTGTCTCCATCGTCGTCGACAGCTCGATCTTGGCCTTCTCTGCGGCCTCTTTGAGCCTCTGGAGCGCCATCTTGTCCCTGGTCAGGTCGATCCCCGATTCCTTTCGGAACTCGGTGGACAGCCAGTCCTGGATCTTCTGGTCGATGTCGTCGCCTCCGAGATGGGTGTCGCCGTTGGTCGACTTGACTTCCACAACCCCCTCTCCGACCTCCAGGATGGAGATATCGAACGTCCCGCCGCCGAAGTCATAGACGGCGATGACCTGGTTCTTCTTCTTGTCCATGCCGTAGGCCAGGGCGGCGGCCGTCGGCTCATTAATGATCCGGACGACATCGAGCCCGGAGATCTTGCCGGCGTCTTTGGTGGCCTTCCTCTGGCTGTCGTTGAAGTAGGCCGGAACGGTGATGACGGCCTTCTCGACCTTCTCGCCGAGGTAGTCTTCGGCCGCCTTTTTAAGCTTTTGCAGAATGTAGGCCGAGATTTCGGGTGGAGCGTATCCCTTGCCGAGGGCCTCCACCTCGACGCCGCCGTTAGTGGCTTCCTTGACCTTGAAGGGGACCTGCTTGATCTCTTGTCCCACTTCGGCGAAACGCCTTCCCATAAATCTCTTAATGGAATAAATGGTGTTCTCGGGGTTCGTGACCCTTTGCCTCTTGGCGACCTGCCCGACAAGGATTTCGCCTTTGGGCGTGAAAGCGACGACGGAAGGGGTCGTCCTCCCTCCTTCTTCGTTGGGAATGACGGTTGTCTTGTCGCCTTCCATGATGGCGATGCAGGAGTTGGTCGTTCCCAAGTCGATTCCGATGATCTTTGCCATTTTTATCCTCCTGTATTAGCGATACTATAATATATTAGTTGAGTATCAATTTGTCAACTATTTTATAAATATTTCTTGATGCGGTTTTTCATTAGATAAGTTTCTTCGGCTTCAGTTAAGCTTATTAATGTTTCAGCCAATCCCGAGTTTGCCGTTGGGGAACCAGATCAGACCTTTAATGCCTTCGGTTAGAGCCCAATAGAGAGCTTGGCCTTCCTTCTGATCGTCGAAGCTGATCTGGATGAAGCTCATGGCCCGCTTTTTGTGGTGAAGCTTTAAAGTCTTGAGCGGCATCCCGATGTGCCATTTCAATAAACTCCAAAACTTTTTCACCCCTTTTTCTTTGCCGACCACGGAGATATTGGCCACATCCTCCAGCTCCAAGGCGAAAATGCGGGGCATATCCTTGATTTCCAGGGCTTCGAGCTCGAATTCTCCGGGCTTGGTCTGAAGTTTCGGCGTCGTTTCTTCGTCACCGGGCTTGATGATCTTTCTTTGAGGGAGCGTCAAGGCCGTTTTCCTGGTTAGAGCGAGCGACCGGAAAGGAACGGGGTTCCCCCAGAAACGAACCCTTTTGGGTTCCCAGGTCCTGAGGACGATCCCCTTGGATTTCAATTCGATTCTCTTGTTCCTGAGGTCGAAAAGAAAATAGAAGCCGGGGGCCTTGGCCAAGACGTATTCTTGTTTAAGAAACTTGTTTTTCAGGTAAGTCGAAGTAGGGTCCTCCTGCGGAGCGCAGAAGACCGTTGCCACAAAGCCTATCAAGACGAGCCAGAGTAAAAATAGCGGTCGACGCATGGTCCCCTAATAAATAAAGATCTTCGTGCCTATCGAAGACGACTTGAAGAGGAACTTCAGATCCTCGTCGCCGATCCTGACGCAGCCATGGGTCACGTTCCTTCCCAAGAGGCGCGTGTAGAGCGTTCCATGGAGGAAATAGCCGCTGCCGAAGCCCAGGGCATAGTCGCCCAACTCACCGCTCACGACCCGGTCGTCCTTGTTCTTGGGAATAGGTTCGCCCTCTTCGATGAAGGCCCAATCGGGTTTTACCCAATACGGGTTTTCGACCTTGGATTTGACGGCGTATTCCCCTCGCGGCGTGTCGAACACCCATTGCCGCTTGCCGCTCGGGTCCGGAAGAATATCACCGCTCCCCGTGGAGACGAGGCCCTGGCGGACGATCTCGGCGCCTTTCTTCAAATAGAAACTGTTGGCGCCGGTGTCGACTACGATGTAGACGCCTTTCGGGCCAAGCGCTTCAAATTTCTTCTTCAGGGCGGCGTTCTCCGCTTTGCTCTTGGCCAGGTCCTCCGGGCCAGGAGCCTCTTGGATGTTCTTCCTCCAGCCGGATAAATCGCGCTTCCCCAATAAATACCCGTATCCGACCGCGAGAACTGCCGCGGCACAAACCAGCCCGGCGCCGCACAGGACCCATCGTTTCACGGTCGTGCCTTCATTCGTCCTTGATGGCCTTGAATATCGAGCCTTCCGTGTCCAACGTCCCAACGATGGTCACTGGGGTCCCCACCAGGACCAAATTGAACAGCTCATCCATGACCTTGTCATCCACCGATATGCAGCCTCGGGTCAGGCTGTCCTCCCCTCCGCCGTGGATCTCGACCAGGCCGCCGATCCCGACCCAATAAGGGATCTCCCTCTTTTGTTTGGCGGCGGCGAAACGCCTCTTGTCCTCTTCGTTGGGATAATTGATCAAGAGGGCCTTGTAAAAGTGGCTGGATGAGTTCTTCTTCGTGATCTGATAGCGGCCTTCCGGGGTGGCATCGTCGCCGGAATGGAGCTTGTCGGAAAGCCCGTTGAAGCCGAGTCCGACGTCGAACTCCGCGACCGCCAGGCCCTTTTTATAGATAACCATCCTCTTTTCCAGCTTGCTGACGACGATGGCCGTGATGCCTTTGGTCCTGGATTCGGCGATCGTTTCTTCGGCCACCCGCCTCCAAGATTCGATCTGGCGCCGGTCCATGTAACGGCTGAGAAGCTTCAGGCAGGCGCCCTCCGCTTCTTTGATGACGTCCCGGACGCTCCTCAGCTTGCCGTCGGCTTCGTCAAACTTGGCTTGGCTGGCCATCAGCCCGGCCTCCTTGAGCATAACCTCCGCCTGGGACAGACATTGGCGGGCCCGGCCCCGCTCATTAAGGGAAAGAGTGATTCCGTTGAGGGTGGTCAGCCGCTTTTGGAGGGCGGCGGTTTCGACCTGGATCCGGTCAGCCCTTTCTTCCTTCTCCTTCCGGATCCCGGCAATGATGGCGTCCCCGGATTCGACCGCCGTCCGAAACCGCTCCCGGAGAAGGTCGTACCTTCTGAACCAGCCTAGCTTCAGGTTTTCTTTCGCAAAGGCCTGCCGCGCCTGCTTGGTCTTCTCCAGATACCCCTCATACTCCCGGGGGGCGTAGACAGAAGCACCGGCCCTCCAGAGTTGCTGCTCCTGGACGGAAGCTCTCTCAACCTCTGGAGGAACCGGTGGTGTCTTACAACCTGTGAGATAAATAGTTAGAAAATATAGGGCAATTCTTCGATATCTCACAAAACAAAAATCTCTGTCCTTCAGCTGGCTTACTTGCCCTTGACCTTCTCGATGGCGGCCTTGACCTGGTCGCAGATGCCGGTGGCCTTTTCCTTGACGACGACGGCCTTATCCTTGGCGCCGAAATAGTCCTGGCCGTCGATGGCGGTCTGGATCTCGACGAGGGAAGCCTCAATGCCGGCGAGGTCGGCCTTCATGGCTTCGATGTCGGCCTTGGTGCCCTTGCCCTTGGGGGCCTTCTCAAGAAGAGCCGTGGCTTCGTCAACAGCGGCCTTGGCCTCGGTCTGAGCCTGAACAGCGGCGTTCTTGGCTTCCTCGATCCTGGCGGGAATGAGGGCCTTAACAGCGTCGGCGTCGGCAACGATCTTGACCAGCATTTCCTTGGCCTTGCCGAACTTCTTGAAGAACTTCTTGGACTGGGCGGTGACCTCGTCGTTGGCGGCAATCATGTCATCGTTCAGCTTCTTCAGCTCGTCCTGGGCATAGATGTCGCCCTTCGCCGCGACCACGGAGTCAATGGCAGCCTTGGCGGTGTCAATGGCTTGGGTCGGGACCTTGGCGCAGCTCGTGAAAACGAACGCAACCATAAGACCAAACACTAAAACCTTCATGAAGTTTTTCATCTTCATACTCTCCTTTTTTTGAATTTTGAGTACTTTTGCCTTATCCCATTGCCCTTTTTGTGTTTGCGTTCTGATGATTTTCTCCTCCTCTCTCTAAACCCTGGATCTGAACTCCAGAAATCGTTTCCTTTATATGGATTTCCTCTTTTCGATAGTCGGACGTTGAAAATTACGGGGGGCCGAGGGCACCGGCGACTGGAACTGAAGCGCTATCTCGCATCTAGACTTTCACCATTTTAACGATTGCCTGATTTTATAGCACATTCGCGCCGCCGTGTCAACATCGATGAACTCCGCCCCTCATTTATCCGGATCGATGATGAACCCTTCCTTCATCATCCACTGGACCTCGGCCCGGGCCTTCCGGATGATCTCATCGGCCATCTTGAACTGTTCCTCCGCCGAGAGAATCTTGCGGGCGACTCCCTGCTCGATGGCCTTCATGCCCACGGCGACGGCCTCACGCGGGAAGACCTCCCATTGGTCCATGTTGGGGATGATGTAGTCTTCGCTGATGCCGTGGTCCTGGGCAACTTTGGCCAGCTCGTTGGCGGCCGCGATGCACATCTCGTCTGTGATCGTCGTGGCTCGGACGTCGAGGGCGCCGCGGAAGATGCCGGGGAAGCCCAGGGAGTTATTGACCTGGTTGGGGAAGTCCGACCGGCCGGTGGCCACGATACGGGCCCCGGCTTCCTTGGCTTCCCAGGGCCAGATCTCGGGAACGGGATTGGCCTGCGGGAAGACGATGGCGTCCGCGGCCATGGTCTTGATCCACTCGGGTTTGATGGTCCCCGGTCCCTGCTTCGAAACACATACCAGGACATCAGCACCCTTGATAGCGTCGGGAACGTCTCCCTTGACGTTCTTGGGATTGGTCCTCAGGCAAAGGTCCCACTTCTCTTTGTACCTGGCCTGGAGGTCCTCACGGTCCGAGCGGTCCCTGGTCAGAATGCCTTTGGAGTCCACGGAGAGCATTTTTGCGGGATTGACGCCGGCTGTGATCAACAGACGGGCGATAGCGATACCGGCAGCGCCCGAGCCAATGACCGTGGCACGCACTTCTCCGATGTCCTTCTTGACGATCTTGAGGGCATTGATCAAGCCCGCCACCGTCACGCAGGCCGTGCCTTGCTGGTCGTCATGCCAAACGGGGATCTTGCATTCGGCCCGAAGCGTGTCGAGGATCTTGAAGCACTTCGGATGGGAGATGTCCTCGAGGTTCACGCCGCCGAAGGACGGCTGGAGGGCCTTGACGATCTCGATGATCTTGTCCGCATCGTGTTCGGCCAGGCAGATCGGAAAGGCGTCAACTCCGCCCAGATACTTGTAGAGAATTCCTTTCCCTTCCATGACAGGGAGCCCGGCCTCGGGGCCGATGTCTCCGAGTCCCAGGACGCGCGTGCCGTCGCTGATGACGGCCACATTATTCCACTTGTTCGTGTACTCGTAGGCCTTCTCTTTGTCCTTGGCGATCTCCTTGCAGACAGCAGCGACACCCGGAGTGTACCAGATGGCAAAATCGTTGAAATCCCTGACCCGGCACTTGAGCGTTGTCCCCAGTTTTCCCTTGTAGAAAGTATGAAGACGCATTGCGTCCTTCGACGGCTGTTCGGCTTTCGCCAACAACTCTTCGACGGTGACCTTCTTCATTCACTGTCCTCCTTAAAGATTTCAAGAACTTCTATCATAAAAAAGATGCCTGGTAAAGTCAACTCATCCGAGGGGCGCGAAAACGAACCGTCTTCCGGCCTTGCGGAGTCGTCCGATCCATCCTCATCGGAGCAGGTCCTCGAGACCGTAGTCGAGGGCTTCCCGGCGGGTTTCCGCGAGCTCGATGACTCCGGTATCCATGCGGATGGCGTCCTCGGGACAGGCTTCGACGCAGAGGCCGCAGAAGCAGCATCGGCCAAGATCGATCGAGAACCGTTCCGGGCGCTTCTGGACCTCAGGGTCCGGGTCCTCGGCGGCCTCCACTGTAATACACTCGGACGGGCAAACCGTAGCGCAAAGCAGACAGGCAACGCAACGGGGCAGGCCGTTCTCCCTCCGTGTCAGGCGGTGCAGACTGCGATGACGGCCGGCCAATTCCTTCCGTTTCTCCGGATATTGAATGGTGACGGCCCCGGGCCGGCGGGGCCTCAGGCCGAAGAGGGCGACGGTGTGGAAGAACATGTTCACAAGGAAGTGACGGGTGGTGATGAGGGCGCCCCTCACGAGCTCGACGAGATAGCCCCAGCTCTTCATTTCCACACGCTCACGAGAAAGCCCGTACCCAGGAGGTTGAGGAAGCCGAGGGGGACGAGCACCTTCCACCCCAGGTCCATGAGCTGGTCATAGCGGAAGCGTGGATACGTCCAGCGGATGAGGACCTGAAATCCGCAGAAAAGGCCGACCTTAACGTTGAACGCCAGGACCTGCAGGGCGACGACGATCCAACCCCTCAGGGCCCACTCGCCTCCCCAAGGGAAGCAAAACCCCCGGGGACCCAGCCAGGGGACCTGCCAGCCACCGAAAAAGAACGTCACGGCAAGGCAGGCGACGATGATGACCTCCAGGAAATCCGTCATCATGAAAAGACCCCATTTAAGGCCGCTGTACTCCGTGTAGAACCCGATGATCTCAGACTCGCCTTCGGGAAGGTCGAAGGGGATCCGCTTAGTTTCCGCCAGGGCGGCGATAAAGAAGACGATAAATCCCAGCGGTTGGAGCACGATCCCCCACTTGGGAAGGAAGCCGAAGAGGAGCCCGCCCTGGAACTCGACGATCCGGGACATTCGGAGCGATGGATAGACAAGGACCAGCCCGACCAGGGAAAGGCCGAGGGCGACCTCATACGAGATGAGCTGGGCCGCGCCGCGCATGCCCCCTAAGAGGGCGAACCTGTTGTTCGAGGCCCAACCGCTCAGGACGATCCCGTAGATCCCCAGGGAAAGCATGGCCAGCACGAACGGCAGGCCGGCTTCGAGGTCGGCGACCTGGAGGGTTACGATCCGGCCCCCGAGACGGACCGCGGGTCCGAAGGGAATGGCTGCAATGGTCACGGCGACGCAAAAAAAGGACAGGAACGGGGCGAGCGTGTGCAGAAAGCGCCGGGTGAAGGACGGCTCGAAATCCTCCTTGAACATCATCTTGATGGCGTCGGCGAACGGTTGGAAGAGGCCGAAGAGACGGAGGCCGAGGATCGAGGCCCTGTTGGCCCCGATCCTGTCCTGGATGACCGCGCTTTCTTTCCGCTCGACCCAGGTCATGAGCAAGGTCAGGGTCAGGAGCCAGGTCAGGGTCAGGCCGACCTTGATGAGGATGATCAGGACGTCAATCATGGCCTTTTCTGAAGAAAGGATATTCCCGGGCCATGGCCTCACGAACAATGGTCAAGTCCGTCCATGCTTCCCCGGACCCGAGCTCGCGGGCCAGGTCGCCCAGCACCTCCCATTCGGGCCGTGCTTCTCCCGGCGGGCGCCAGACAGGCTGGAACTCCTGGACCAGTCCCAAGGTGTTCGTCAGAGAGCCTGGTTTCTCGGCAATGAGGGCGGCGGGAAGAAGGAAATCATAGGCATCGTCCCCGGGCGCCGTGTGCGCCGCGAACAGAAACTTAACCGGGACCCGGTCCAGGGCTTTTTGGACATCTCCGACAGCAAACGCCTCCCGCAGGCCTGAACCGAAAACAAGGAGGACCTCGATCCGTTTGGCGATCTCTTCGAGGTCGGGCGGGCGCGATTCGAAGCCAAGTTCACGGGCGCCCTTCAGATTCGGGCTCCGTTCCGCGGTGAGGAGGAGCCGGTCGGCTTCTTGGGGCTTCGGATCGGCGAACCAGGCGTTTCCGAGGTCGATGGCCTCCCTGAAGATTCGTCCGATGAGGTAGAGTTCCTCGTTGGAGAGGAACGAATTGAGGATGAGGCCCAGACGCCCGCCCTTCCCGCGAGGTCCGAGACCCTTGATCTTCTCGGAGAGCACGATGAGGACCTTGTCCCAGCTTAGCCGTGTCGTTTTAGCGCCCTTGTTCATGAGGACGAAACGGGAACGGTTCTCCGTCCAATACGGATGGCCGTAGCGCCCGATGTCGCAGATCCAATGTCCGTTGACGGCGGCGTTCTCGCGCGCCCGGACCCGGAAGATCTTGCGTCCGGGGTCTTGGTGGTCCGGCTCCGGCCGGAACTCGATATCGATATTGCAGCCGCGCCCGCAGTGAGGGCAAATAGAGGCGCCCCTCTCCAGGAACCAGGCCCTCGTCTTGAAACGAAAGTCGGTGTCCGTGATGGCGCCTACCGGGCAGATCTCGGCCAAATTGCCCGAGTAGGCGTTGTCGATCCGTCTGTCTTCGTACGGGCCGATCTCGGTCCGCGCCCCCCTCTCGAAGACCCCCAGCTCACCCGTCCCGGTGACCTCGCGGAGGAACCTGACACACCGGGTGCAGAGGATACAGCGCTCCCTGTCAAGGAGGAGCCTTTTCCCGATGGGGACGATCTTGTCGCGTTTTTCCTTGGGTTCCCGGAAGCGGGCGTCGAAGCGCCCATACCGTTCGTAGTAATCCTGGAGCCGGCATTCTCCGGCCTTGTCGCAAATGGGACAGTCCAGCGGGTGCTCGGCCAGCAGAAACTCGAGGACCTCTTTTCTAGCCTCCATGACCTTCGGGCTCGAGGTCAGGACGTTCATCCCATCTTGCACCCTCGTGGAGCAGGCCAATTCAAGCTTGGGGGCGCCATCGATCTCCACGAGACACATCCGGCAGCACCCCTCGGGTTCGAACGCGGGATGGTAGCAGAAATGAGGGACATCAATCCCGGCGGCCAGGGCGGCCTTCAGCAAGGTCGAACCTTCGGCGGTTTCCAGCAGGCGGTCGTCGATGCGGATCTTCACCATGAGCCACTCCTCACGCGGGCCTCTTCGACGCGGGATCCCAGCTCTGTTCTGAACTTCGTGACGAGGGCCAGGATGGGCAGGGCGGCAGCGTCTCCCAGGGGGCAAAGTGTCCGCCCCTTGATGGCGGAGGCGACGCGAGCAATCTCGTCAATATCTTCCATGTTCCCGTTCCCCGAAGCCATCCGGACGACGGTCTTGTGCATCCACGACGTCCCGATGCGGCAGGGGGTGCACTGGCCGCAGGACTCGTGGGCGTAGAACCTCGTCATGATCCCGAGGATATCGAGCATGGACGTGCCGTCGTCGATGACGATGACGGCGCCGGAGCCGATCATTGAGCCGGCCCGGAAGAGGGAGTCGCCATCGAGCGGGAGGTCGATCTCATCTGCCCGGAGGACCGGGGCCGACAAGCCTCCGGGGATGACGGCCTTGAGCGTTCGGCCGGACGGCAATCCCCCGGCGTGTTGGAAGATGAGATCTTTCATCGGAGCGCCCACCGGGACCTCGTAGAGCCCCGGTTTCACGACCGCGCCGCTCACGCTGAAGAGGCGCGTGCCCCCGTCCCCCGGCCGACCGAGCTCGCGGAACGCCTCCGCCCCATCCCGCAGGATGCGGGGCACGTTCGAGACCGTTTCGACGTTGTTGATGATCGTCGGACACCAGAAGAGGCCGACCGAAGCCGGGAAAGGGGGCTTCAAACGCGGTTCGCCCCTCTTCCCTTCGAGGGACTCAAGGAGGGCCGTCTCCTCGCCGCAGATATAAGCCCCGGCCCCCCGGTGGACCATGACCTCCAGACCGAATTTCGTCCCGAAGATCCCCTCGCCCAGGAATCCGGCCGCGCGGGCTTCGTCGATCGCCCGATCGAGTCTCAGGGCCGCGGCTTCGTATTCTCCGCGAACATAGATGAAGCCGTCATGGGCCCCCACGGCGTAGGCCGTGATGATGATGCCTTCGAGGAGGAGATGCGGGTCGTGGGTCATCAGCCAGCGGTCCTTGAAGGCGCCGGGCTCGCCCTCGTCCGCGTTGACGCAAAGATAAACGGGCTTTTTCCCATCCCTAGGGATGAACCCCCATTTCACCCCGGCTGGAAAGCCCGCCCCTCCCCTACCCTTCAGGTCGGCGTCCCTGACCTCGGTCAGGACCGCGACCGGGGACATTCCCAGGGCCTTCCGGGCGGCGTCATAACCCCCCCGGCTCCTATAGACATCGAGTTCGAAAAGGTGCTCCGTCAAGTCCATCAGTTCCGGCCGTTCTCGCGTCATGGGTATCTTCCCAGAATCTCGTCCAGCTGTTCTTTTTGAACGCGCCCGTGATCGTCCTCGTCGACCATGAGGCAAGGGGCCTGGTCACAATTTCCCAGACATTCCACCGTAAGTAGCGTGAACCTCCCGTCCGAGGTGGTCTCTCCGGATCCGATGCCCAGCCGGGTTTGAAGGGCCGCAAGGGAACGTCCCGCCCCGGCCATCGAGCAGCTCAGATTGATGCACACCTGGATGATGTGCCGTCCCGCCGGTTTTTGTCTGAAGAGGGAATAGAACGTCACGGCCTCCCTGACCCGGATGGGTTCGAGGCCCAGGAGCTCCGCCGCCAGCTCCTCTTCGGCCCGGCCGAGCGCGCCCGAAACCCTTTGCAGGACCCGAAGGACCGGTAACAGGGCGGCCTCCCGGCGGGGATAGCGGGCGGCGACCGCGCGGACCTCGTCCAGGACTACGGGAGCGAATCCGTGACTCATCGGTCGAGCTCCCCCCCGATCATGTTGAGCGATCCGAACGTCGGGATGACATCGGCCACGTAACGGCCCTTGATCAGGCGTTCGAGGGCCGAGACGATGTGGAAACAGGGAGCGCGGAGGTGGAGCCGGTAAGGCCTGTCCGTGCCATCCGAGACGATATAGTATCCTAGCTCCCCGTTCCCTCCTTCCACGGAGAAATAGACTTCCCCTTTGGGGGGCCTGATGCCGCGACCCTTCATGAAAAAAAGGAAATGGTCGATCAGTCCTTCCATGGTCGTGTAGGCGTCCTCCTTGGGCGGTAAGGTCCAGCGCCGGTCGGCCGCCTGGATGTCTCCATAGACGTCCTTCTCGCTTCCTTCCAGGTTCGGGGACAGCCGCACCGGGCCGACGACCCTTTGGCCCCTGGAGACACGGATGGCCTCGGAAGGCTCAACGGGCCGGCGGTTGCCCGCCGCGATGGGCGCTCGCGGCGGCAGGGCGGCCGCGGTCTGCTCGACGATCCTCAGGCTTTGATCGAGCTCCATCATCCGGACCATGTACCGGTCGTAGTTGTCGCCGTTCGCGCCGAGGGGCACGTCGAAGTCCATCCTGTCGTAGACCAAGTAGGGCCTGGCTTTCCGCACGTCGTACCGGACCCCCGTCGAACGGAGGCACGGACCGGTCCAACCGTACGACACGGCCTCCTCCGGGGTCAGGGCTCCGATGCCCTTCGTCCGGTCGAGGAAGATCTTGTTGCCGTCGAGGAGCCCATGGACATCCTTGAGGACCTTTCGGGTTTCACGGACGGCCTTTTCGAGGGCGGTGCGGTAGTCCGGGTGAAGGTCCGCACGCACGCCTCCGATCCGGATGTAGGAGGCCGTCATCCGGGCCCCGGTCGTGAACTCGATGACGTCCCAGATATATTCCCTCGCCTTCATCATATAGAGGAAGACCGTGAAGGCCCCACACTCCATCCCCATAGCGGCGACAGAGGTCAGGTGGTCCGAGATCCGGGACAGTTCGCACATCAGGACACGGATATACTGGGCCCTCTCGGGAGCCTCGATCCCGAGCAGCTTCTCCATGGCCAGGGCGTATCCGGCGTTGTTGATGAGGGGCGAAACGTAATTCAAGCGGTCCGTATAGGGAAGCAGGTTGAAGTAGGTCCTGTTCTCGCAGGTCTTTTCAAAGCCGCGGTGAAGGTAGCCGATTTCCACTTCGGAATTCAGGATCCTCTCGCCCTCGAGCTCGACCATGATCCGGACCGTGCCGTGCATAGCCGGATGCGAGGGCCCCAGGTTGAGGAGCATGGTGTTCCGTTCCGGCCGGGGCTCGAGCGTCATGGCGCGTTCCCCTTTGCCGCCTTCGGCTGGCGCCGGCGGAGAGGATAGTCTTTGCGGAGCGGGAACCCCTCGAACCCGTCGTACATCAGGATCCTTTTCAGGTCCGGATGGCCCCTGAAGACGACCCCAAACATGTCGTAAACTTCCCGCTCCAGCCAGTTTGCGTTCCGCCAGAGGCCCGCAAGCGAATCCACGGAAGGACCTTCTGCGGGCAGCCGGACCTTGGTCCGGACCCGGCCGTTCGCATCCAGGGAATAGAGATGATAGACCATTTCGAAGGCGCCCGCGTCCCTCCTGAAGTCAACGCACGTCAGGTCGAGGAGGAGCTTATAAGAATAAGGAGGTCCCTTCAGGGATCCCATGATCCGGAGCAGGGCCTCCGGGAGGATGACCAGGACGAGATCCTCCCCGTCCCCGGAGGCCTCGACGATCTCCCCCGGGAACCTCTTTTCGAGGTCTCCGATCAATCCTTTCGGCCCCATCGCCACTCCTGCTTTTGATTCCGGATCTTTTCCTGGAGCTTCAGAAACCCGTCCAAAACGGTCTCGGGCCTGGGCGGGCAGCCCGGGATATAGACGTCCACCGGGATGATCGTGTCGATCCCCTGGACGACCGCGTAGTTGTCATAGATGCCGCCGCTCACCGTGCACGTTCCGAAGGCTACAACCCACTTCGGCTCGGCCATCTGGTCATAGACCGTCCTGAGAACGGGCGCGAGTTTCATGGTGATCGTCCCCACGACGAGCAGGAGATCGGCTTGCCTCGGCGAGAACCTGGTCAGCCCCGCCCCGAAGCGGTCCAGGTCAAAATGGGCGCAGGCGGTGGACATGTACTCCATCCCACAGCAGGCGGTGATGAAGGGGTAGTGGAAAAGGGAGAATTTCCTGGCCCAGCCTAACGCGTCTTCGATTTTCGTCGTCAGATAGTTTTCGCTCATGTGCCTGCCGGCCCGCCGCACCCCGGGGCTTACTCCCAGTCCAAAGCGCCCTTCTTCCAGGCATACAGGAATCCGGGCGCAAGGATGATCAGAAAAGCGCAGATCCCGAGAAAACCGGGGAGCCCGATTCGCCTCAGGACAAGAGCCCAGGGAAAAAAGAAGACCATCTCAACGTCAAAGAGGAGGAAGATTAAGGCGACCAGGGCAAACGGTATGGATACGGGCGGGATGCCATCCTGGAGATAGGGGCTGCCGCATTCGAAGGGCCGGTCCTTGGCCGGGCTCTTTTTTCTCGGCCCCAAGAGCTTGTTCATGAAAAGCATGATCAGGCCCAGGCCGCCGAAGACGATGAAGGTCAGGACAAGTTCGATCATGATGGATAGGAACCTAAAAAATTGTAGTCAATCGCCTCTCGTTTTGCAAACGTTTTGACAATATCCGCACTTTTTTCCATAATCGTCGGCGACGGAATGAACAAAAAAAAGCTTTTCGGCTGCGCTCTTCCTTGCCGGGGTCTGGACGCTCCTTGGGCTCGGCGGCTGCCGGCGGGAAGCGGCGCCCGCGAACTTGATCCTGATCACCCTCGATACCCTCAGGGCCGACCATGTCGGCGCCTACGGCTCCAAGCGGGCCGGACGCCGGCCGCTACGAGCTCTTTGATCTCTGCAAAAACCCTGAAGAAAAACAGGATTTGTTCGCCGGGCGCAGGCCCCTCCCGGAGATCTCAGAACTGAAAGCAAAGCTCGAAACCTTCGCCCGGGATGTCCTTAAGAACAAAGGAGATATCGCAATCGACGGCAAGGCCGAGGAAATGCTCAAAGCCCTGGGTTATGTCGGCCAAAAGAAAAGCCGATGAATCGGCAGGAAAAGAAATGCTTCCAACCGGCTTACCGGCTTTTATTGAGAGCCCGGTAGATCCGGCGGGGAAGTCCAAAAAGGGCCTTGTTGATGAGGCGCAAGAAGAGCGGACGCCGCGGGGGAGTGACCAGGGGAGCGCCCGGGTCAGAGCTGTGGCCGTTCCTTTTAGCCAGCTCCCTCTGGACGATGGGACAGCCGAGGCTTTCCAAGCAATACGGGCTCAACTTGCCGCGGCTAAGGTAGCCGCGGATCTCCCGGGCGGCGGGCGAGTTCCAGGCCGAAGCATAGTCGGTCATGGGTGCGATGATGGGGTTGCCATAGCAACACGGCATGATCCCTCGCCGCAGAATGTAAAAGCTCTCCCAAGGCTCCCTGCAAAGAGGAAGGTTGGAGAAGCCGAGATCATCCGGGTCCGCGGCATTCATCCGTTCATCCGTTGGGGTCATCCCGCCTTCTCTCCTCCGGCTTGCTTCCCCGGCTCCTTCACAAGACCGAAATCGAACTGGTTCGCCACCGGCACTCCGTATTTCTCCGAGTACTCGTCGCATTTGCGGAGGACCTCTTCGATCTCCTGCCGGTTGAGCATCTCCTTCTTATAGTCGAAATGATAGCCGCCCCTGTCTTCTTCGATCCTGGCATCCACCAGGAAGAGCATGGGCCTGATGACGAGCGAGTCGGCCCCGACGATCACGCACAGCTTGAAGTACTCCTCAAGGTCGCCCCGGTTGACCCGCATGGGGATGAAGACCATGTTGATCTTGGGAAGATTCCCTGCCTTCTTCTTTTCTTCGCCGAGCCGTCGGAGGCTGGGGATGATGGTGTCCCAGCGGTCGTTCCGGATCTTGGCGTATGTCTCCTTCGTAGCGGCGTCGAGCGAGATGTAGAGGTAGATCGGCTTCCCGGCCACGGCCTGGACGGTCCGCTCGTTGAAGGCCTGGCCGTTTGTTGAAAGCTCGAGGATCTTGTTGTTCCGGGCGCAGAAGTCGAGGATCTCCTCGAATTGGGGGTGCAGGAGGGGCTCGCCGAAGGAACAATTGACCAAACTCCGGGTCGACTTGAAGAACGGGCCGTAGCCTTCCAGCGTCGATTTATCCACGAGGACATCGGCGTTCCCGCCTTCGAGCTCCTTCATGCTGTCCCAGAGGCAATAGACACAGTGCGGGCTGATGTTGCACTTGCCGTAAAGGTCGATCCCCAGGTTGAGGGGATAGGATTCAAGCCAGGTCTTTCCCTCCACCATTTCCCGATGGTTCAATTGGGCGTTCTTATGGAAAAAGAGGAAAGTCGCGTGGGCTTCATCATCGTTATGGAACCTCAGGGCGCCCACGCGGACGCCGAGGGAACGCGGGTCATCCGGATGGAACTTGGCCGGGAAAAGCTTATTGAGGGACAGGGTGAGGACGACCGGGCCCACCGTCCTGTCGCCCGCTGCGCCCTGTCCGTCGCCGCCCAGGGAAACATCATAGTAGTTCCAATTCTTGAGCAGGGGCAGGTCGGCCAGAATCTTCTCCCCCAGCCGCACCGTAAGGACCTGGCTGAAGTCCGCGAATTCCGAAAAAACGGGCAGCGTGACGTACTTGACAGCGGAAGCCGTCTCACGCGGGATGAGGACTGCCCCTTTCGCCGGAAGCCAGCGGAAGGACGTAAAATCGTCGCGTTCCTCCCCATACCAGCTGTTCCCGTAAACGAGGTCGTTCTTGTCCATGTTCAGCGCCGCTATTCTAGCCTCCGGATACAGGTATGTCAATTGATGAGGTGCAGGGCTTCGCCTTTCGCCTTCAGGGCTGCTTCCCCGACGGCTTCCGAGAGCGTGGGATGGATGTGGATCAGCGATCCGATGTCCTGGACCTTCATTTTCTTTGCCACGGCCAGGGTCAGCTCGGCGATCATCTCGCTGGCGCCTGGGGCGATGATATGGGCCCCGATGACCCGATCTTCCTCGTCGGCCAGGACCTTGGCCAGGCCGTCGAGGGCATCCATGGTCAGGGCCCGGCCGCTGGCTTGGAGCGGGAACACGCCGCTCCGGACCTTGATCCCCCGCTCCTGGGCCTCTTCCTGGGTCAGCCCGACGGAAGCAAACTCTGGGTCGGTGAAGACGGCCATGGGGAGGGCGGAATAGTCGACCGATTTTTCCATTTCGCAGGCGTTCTCCACGGCGATGATCGCGTCGTGATAGGCCTTGTGGGCCAGGAGCTTGCCGCCGATGAGGTCGCCGATGGCATAGATCCCCGGGACATTGGTTTCGAGCCGGGAATTAACCTGGACGAACCCGCCGCGCCCCAGCGTAAACATGGGCGAAGCCGAAAGGTCCTCCGAATTGGGTCTCCGGCCGGCGGCCAGGAGGACGCGTTCGGACGCATATTCAAAAGGAACATTGTTCTTCAGACAGATGCCTTTCACGGTCACCCTGCCTTTTTCGACAAGGGCGCTTTCGATCCGCATCTGGGTCAGGACTTTGAGTCCCTGTTTCTTGAGGATGCGCTCGAGGCGGGTCGCGGATTCCCTATCGCTTCCCGGCATAATGCCCGGCAGGATCTCGAGGACGGTCACGTCGGTCCCCAGTCTGCGGTAGATGGAGCCGATTTCCAGACCGATGGCCCCGGCCCCGATGACCAGAAGGCTCTTTGGGACGGCGGGAAATTCGAGGGCTTCCGTGCTCGTCACAACCTCGGCCCCGTTTGGCGCCAGAAACGGCAGGGACGCCGCCCGGCTACCGGTGGCCAGGATGGTCCTCGAAGCCGCATAGACCTTGACCCCGTCCGGGGTCTCGACGGTCACCCGGTTTTCGTTCTTGAGAACGGCCTGTCCCTTGACGATCTCGACCCCTCCCTTCTCGAGGAGAAATTCCACGCCTTTCACCAGCCTGTCCACGACGGAAACGCGTCCCGCCTGGACGGAAGGCCAATCGAGGGCGGCACCGGCCGCCGAGCCGGCCAGGTTCCTGTTCCCCCTGATCTCTTTGAGAACCTTGGTCTGATGCAGGAGATACTTGGTCGGTATGCAGCCGTAGTTCATGCACGTCCCGCCGACCCGGTCCATCTCGAAGAGGACGACCGAACGCTTGAGCTGTGCTCCCCTGAGGGCCGCAAGGTAGCCGCCGGGCCCTCCCCCTATGATGGCGATGTCCTTCTTGATCTCCATGGGACCGTCCTTTCTCTTTTAAGGATCGTGATTATAACGCAACCACGGCGGTATGTTAAGCAGGGAACGCGCCTTGACAGAACCCGGACAAACAAGTAAAACGTAGTGGCTTTACGATGCTGAAAATATGTCGCATTCTTCTTGTCTCCGGCGTCCTCGCCTTCTGCCTCGCCCCCGCCCTGCCGGCGCAAAACATGAACAGCATTCGGGGGGCCGTCGAAAACGCCGACGGTTCTCCGTTTCCCGGCGCCGAGATCAGCTTTTCTACGATCACCGGGGACCGGACATGGAGATCGTCATGCGACGCGAAAGGGCGTTTTCATATTATGGGTCTGCCTCAGGGGCGGTTCATCATCGCCTGTGAAGCGGGCGGAGCCTCCTTGGCGGAGGGAACCGGCCTGGATTTTGCGGCTTCACGGAGCCTCTTTGTCAAGCTGAAGCTCGTCTCACGGGTTCCGGGGGGCGGCATCGTCATCGATACCGTGCTCCATGATCCAGACGATTTGGCTTCGACGACTGCGATCGATGAGTCTCAGATGAAACTCCTCCCCTCCGGGAATTCGATCTGGTCACTCATCGAAAACCAGGATCTCTCGGCCACGACGAATCGCATCGACGTCGGCGGTCTCTGGAACGGCCTTCCCGGCCTCTTCAGCGCCCGGGGAAGCGCGTCGTGGACCCAGAACGAATTCCGGCTGAACGGAATGAGTGTCACGGACCCCTATTCCGGCGGCCTTCCTCTCCTCTATCCCGACTTTCACAGCCTCCAGAGCATCCGTCTGGAAAACGCCGGGCATTCCGCCCGATCGAACACTCCGGGCGGAGTCCTTGACCTCGTGACGAAGGACAGCGGGGGCGAATATATGGGGACCGTCTCGGCGTTTTACAGCAACAAGGTCCTTTCGAGCTCGAACATCACGCCAGCCCTCAGGAAAGAAGGCCTGCTGGAAAACCATACGCTGAACGATTCCCTGGATGCCCACTTCGATCTTTCGGGGCCCTTGGTCCCCGGGAAGCTCTTCTTTTACACGTCGTGGACCGATCTCAAGGTCTCCCGGAACATCGCGGATTTCGCCGGGGACGACAAGAGCTCGGTCTATTCCGGCCTGGCCAAATTAAGATATGAAGCCGGACGGAGCTCCTGGTCCTTCCTCTGGACGGGGCAGTCCATGAAAAACCCTTCTTACGGGGCGGGACGCAACGTCCCCTTCGCTTCGACCCTCGACCAAAAGGACGCCTACAACGTATTCCAGGCCGCAGGGGCTTTCATCCTCGGGGACAGTCACGTCCTGACTGCAGGAGCCGGTTTCAGCCGGGCCGACCGCCGGTCCCGCTTTCAGGATGATGCTCGGGGCCAGCATGGCATCGAGGTCTTCCGTAACCTGGTCACGGGACCGGCGGCCGCGGCCGGTCAAGGGCGACGGGAGCTCCTGACCTTCTTCGCCCGCGGCGAACTTATGGGGATGACGGGCCCGACGAGCCACCGTTTCGAGTACGGCGGCGAGATTAAGAGGAGCAGGTCGAAATCGCTCGAGGAGGTCCGGGACAACGTCCATGTGCGGTTCTTCGAGGGTTTGCCGCTCGAGGTCGTCAAATTCAACACGCCCGGAGAACACCGCGAATCGTCCCTCGAAGCGTCCGCCTTCGTCCAGGAAACGTTGATTCTCCCCGGCCATCTCTCCGCCATGATCGGCCTCAATGTCAACTATACGGACGGCAAGGCGTCGGGAGGAAAGACGGGGGTCCGCTGGCTTCACGCCGCGCCGAGAGTCGGGCTCGTCATTCCTTTCACGAGGTCCGGCAAGACGGCCATCAAGGCCTTCGCGGGGAGATATTATTTCGGCCTGCCTCTTTCATATTTGACCTACGGGAACTCCGATGCTCCCAGCGGCTTGGCCTATTCGTGGCAGGATAAGAACCGTGACGGGCTCTTCGAAGATGGAGAGACCGGCGCTCTTCTCCGCCGCGAGGGACCTTTCTATGCCGGGATCGACCCTTCGCTCAAGAGGCCCCATACCGATGAACTTTCGGTCGGGATCGCCCATCAGTCCGGCGGGGGCCTTACCATCAGCCTGACCGGATACCTCCGTGAAACAAGAAACCTCGTCGAAACATTGAATACAGGCGTGCCTTTCACGACTTATGAACCCCGCGTCGTCACAGATATCGGCGACGACCGGGTCCCCGGCAGTTATGACGATCTGAGCTTTCTCCTCTACGACCAGAGCGAAAGCACCCTTGGGAAGGACTTCCTGCTCCTGACGAATCCGGGAAGCGATCAACGCTATTCCCGCTACAAGGGTTTGGACCTGGTCCTGCTGAAACGCACCTCCTCCCGGTTCGCCTATTTCGTATCGCTCACGGCCACGGAAGCCACCGGCACAACCAACCCGGGCAACACGGAACGGGAAAACGATGACGGCGTCGTCGGGGCACTCTACGACAATCCCAACACACTGATCAACGCCAAGGGAAGGATGCGGTTCGACAGGGCCTACACGGGCCGGATCGGGCTCGCGGTCCGTCTGCCCCTTGACCTCCAATTGGGATACATCATGAAATATTACGACGGAGAGCCTTTCGCCCGGAAGATCGTCGTCACGGGCTTCCGACAGGGGCCTTTCACCATCATGGCCCACCCCCGCGGCGTGTCCCGCTACGAGTTCAATATGACACACGACCTGAGGCTCCAAAGGTCCTTCCGGATCGGGCGGGCCGCCCTGAGAGTCATCTTGGATGGTTTCAACATCTTCAACCAACACCTGGCCACGGAAGAGAATGAATGGACGGACCCGGACTTCCCTCTCCGTTTCGCTACGGAAATCCAATCGCCGAGGGTCTTTCGATTAGGATTGTCCTATGAATTTTAGAAGATCGACGAAAGCCTTCTGGTTTTTCGTGTTGGGAACTTTTCTCGCCGCCCGCGGAGCTTCCGGCACGGAGATCTTTATCTACCACCCGGGCCTCAATGAGGTCCCGTTGACCCTGGCCAAAAAGCTCATCGTCCATGGCGAGATCTTTTTCAACCGCCTCTCCCCTTCCACATTCCCGAGCTACAACGACCTCTCCGGCCCCGCCGACGTCTGGAACTTCGGCTTCCAGAACTACTTTCCTATTACGAAGACGACGACCCTCATGGCCCAGCTCGTCACCCACGACGACGGCCGGCAGAGAACGAAGTTCGACTGGCATTTTCACTTCCGCCAGGCCATCGTCGATAACCTAGTGGTCCTTATCGGCCACGACAGCGACCACGACTCCGAGCATACCAGTCGTCTCCGGGGGAAGCCCTATTACACAAACCGTAACTACATCGGCGTCGGGATCCCGGTCGAAGGACGCAATTTCTATGTCGAGCCCTTCACTTGGTTCTTCCATCATTCCAACCAGAGGGCTTACTTGGACCTATCGGGAGAGCGCCTCCGGCAGGAATACGGCCTCCGGGCGAGCGTCTGGACCAAGGAAGGGATCAGCGCCCATGCCCAGGCGATCTTCCAGACCGTCAAGATCTTTTCTCTCGGCCAGGCGTTCATGGGAGAATTGATCATCCGCCTGAGGCTCGCGTCCTGGCTGGAGCTTTCGCTCGGCGGGAGCGTCTGGACGGACATCGAGCCGAGCGCCCTGGGCGTGAAGCAAAGCTTCCACAAGATCTCCTGGGGCATCGCCGTCCCGTTCTGATCCAAGAGGAGGGATCATGCTGACGCTTTGGGAAAAATTCGTTTTCAGCTTCATCATCCTCGCGACCGCCGCCGCTTTCCTCCATCCCTTCATCCGACGCTACCGGATCGTCCGGGCCGGACGCCCCGACCCACGTCTCGACGAGGTCTGGAGACGGGTGAGGGATGCCCTGACCAAGGTCCTTTTGCAACGATGCACGCTCAAGGACGAGAGGCTCTTCACCGGTCTCATGCATGTCTTCATCTTCTACGGCGCGCTCACCTTCGACACCATGACCGTCAACCACACGCTGGAAGGATTCTTCGACGGCTTCTATCTTTTCGGGAAGACGTCCTTCGGCCTCTTCTTCTCCCTCCTTGTGGACGTCTTCGCCGTCCTGGTCCTCATCGGTGTCCTCTTTTTCGCAGTCCGCAGGTTCATCGTCAAACCCAAAGCCTACGCCACGACGCCGAAGGACTCGGCCTTGATCTATGCGTTTATCGTCCTCGTTACATTGAGCTACCTCTATTTCGAGATGTCCGCCGTGTCCCTGCACCCGGATACGGCCCGCCTCTCCTTCCTGGGCCAGTGGCTTGGCGGACGGTTCATGGGAAGTTTGGACGCGGCGGCGCTCAACGCCCACTTCAAAGCCTCCTGGTGGCTCCACATCCTTATGGTCTTCGGGTTCATCTCCTACGTGCCGCACTCGAAATACCTCCACATGTTCACCGGGCCGTTGAATGTTCTCTTCCGCCGGCACGCTCCGAGCGGGGAACTCGCGCTCATCGACCTCGAGGACTCGGAAACTTTCGGCTTGGCCAAAGCGACGGACCTCTCCTGGAAGGATTCCCTTGACGCTTTCGCCTGCATGGAATGCGGCCGGTGCCAGGACGCCTGCCCGGCTTTCGCCAGCGACAAACCCCTCTCCCCGAAGATGATTCTCTTCAATCTCGAACGGCACCTCCTCGAGAACGACGCCAAGGTCGTCTCTCGCAAAGCCGAAGAGTTGGATCCCCTTGTCCCCGGCGCCGTCACCGAAGGCGAGATCTGGACCTGCACGACCTGCGGCGCCTGCATGCACGTCTGCCCGGTCGAGATCGAGCACATCCCCAAGATCGTCGGGATGCGCCGGTCCCAAGTCCTTATGGAGAGCAAATTCCCCCCGGAGCTCAACACGTTCTTCCGGAACATCGAGACGAACTCCAACCCCTGGGGGATCGGCTTTGCTAAACGGGCGGACTGGATGCAAGGGCTGGACATCAAGCTCCTCAAGGACGACCCCGGCGCGGAATACCTTTTCTGGGTCGGTTGCATGGGGGCTTATGACGACTCGGGGGGAAAGATCGCCCGGTCCATGGCCGCGATCATGAAGAGGGCCGGCCTGGATTTCGCCATCCTTGGGACCGAGGAGAAATGCTGTGGCGATTCTGCCCGGCGGCTGGGGAACGAATACCTCTTCCAGACCCTGGCCCAAGAGAACCTGGAGCTTTTCAGACGTTACGGCGTTCACAAGATCGTCACGATCTGCCCGCACGGCTTCAACACCTTCAAGAACGAATACCCGAAGCTCGTGGATTCATTGCCCGGAGCGTCGAACGAGGACAAAAGCAGGCTCAAGCAGATACAGGTCGTGTCGCATCCGGAGCTTCTCCAGGGCCTGCTCAAGGAACGGAAGATCGAGCTCCGGACCCGGGAAGGCGTGTCGTTCACCTTCCATGATTCTTGCTACCTCGGCCGACACAACGGGATCATCGATCCGCCGAGGGACGTCCTGACCCGGGCTCTCGGCGGCCGGACCGTGGAATTGGCGAACAACCGCGAGCACAGCTTCTGCTGCGGCGCGGGCGGAGGGCTGATGTGGACCGAGGAAAACCTTGGCCGCAGGATCAATCACCTTCGAGCCGACGAGGTCATCACGTCCGGCGCGGGATTGGCGGCCGCTTCGTGCCCCTTCTGCCTGACCATGCTCCGGGACGGGCTTCAGGACAAGGACCGGGCGGACATCCAGGTCAAGGACATCGCCCAGATCGTCGCCGAGGCCATGCTCTAATACGAACGCAATAAAAAAATTACAATGTATGAACGGCACTGAATGCCGTCCTCAAGCCCCCGTAGCGGAGGGGGGACCCGTCGTTCAATGAAAGCTATCACTACGGCGACACGCCCAAGACTCTGTTCATATTTCTTGCCACCCCCTACCCCCTCCGATAATCGGAGGGGGGCTCTGAAATCGTCCGCGTCGCCGACAAAGGTGCGACGGGGGGAACCGACGGGACTGGTTCCCCGGGGGCCGGGGGAGTGAGGGCGGCTTCAGGCCGCTTAAAGTCAGATGTCAAACTATTTAATGCGTTTGTATTAGTTCGCCAGGATTTCCTTGAACGCGGCAATGGCGCGGTCGACGTCCTCGTCGTTGACGTCCTTGTGCGTGACCATGCGGATCCCGCCGGTTAGGGACAAGGCCAGGACCCCCTTGTCCTTCATTCTCTGTAGAAATTCAGGGATGGTGAACCTCGGGTGCTTGAAGTCGAAGATGATGATGTTGGTCTGGACGTTCGCAGGGTCAAGCTTGATCCCCGGAAGTTCATGAATAGCCCCGGCCAGCCGCTTGGCCCGCTCGTGGTCTTCCGTGAGCCTTCCCGGCATCTCGGTCAGGGCGATGATCCCCGGCGCGGCCAGGACGCCGACCTGGCGCATGCCGCCGCCCAGTACCTTCCTCAGCCGGCGTCCGTAATCTATGGAGGCCTTGTCGGAGACGAGCATGGACCCCACCGGCGCGGAGAGTCCCTTGGACAGGCAGAACATCACGGAATCCACGTAACGGGCGTATTCCTTGACGGGGACCCCTGAAGCCTGGCCGGCGTTGAAGATCCGGGCGCCGTCGAGGTGGACCTTGAGCCCGTTCTCGTCGGCCACCCGCCTCATGGCCTTGAAGGTCTCGAGCGGGACGACGGCCCCACCCCAGTTGTTGTGGGTGTTTTCCAGGCAGATCAGGGACGTCCGGGGTGTATGAACATTGGGCTTACGGACGTTCTTGCTCACGTCATCCGGGTCCATAGCGCCCCGCTCGGAACGGACCGGACGGGGCGTCACGCCGGAGATGAAGGTCATATGGGTGGATTCCATGTTGTAGATGTGGGAACGCTCCTCGACGATGACCTCTTCCAGGGCGTTCGTCCAGATCTTGACAGCGATGGAGTTGCCCATCGTCCCGGACGGGCAGAAGAGTCCGGCTTCCTTCCCCATGACCTCGGCGGCTAGGGCCTCGAGTCTCTGGACGGTGGGGTCGTCCCCGAGGACGTCGTCGCCGACCACGGCCTCGGCCATGGCCTTGCGCATCTTGTCAGTGGGTTTCGTTACGGTGTCGCTTCGAAAATCGGAATATGTCATCATGGTCCGTCTCCCGTGAAATAAACATTATAAATAATATCATTCATTGAGACAAGGTTTCTGCCGCTCATCTGTTCTCTTTCATATCGATTGAATCCTTCGGTTCTAGGATCGTCTTTGAAAAATTCGGCCGGGCTATCATCCGTGCCGCTAGAGTTCGATCATGCGGGAGAACACATCTTTCTCGCCCGTGATCCTGTCCTGGACGGCGATTGTGAGAAAATATGCGCCCTTCTTCAGCTTCTCCAGGTTGATAGCGATATGGACCTCTTCCTTCACTAAGTCCATGACTTTGCTTTCGACAAAGGCCTCATGGGACTGTTCATCGAAAAGCGTCACCCGGATTTCAGCGACGCCCCGCGCTCCATTTCCGGTTTCGATCATCATGGAGTTCTTGAGACCGAATTCGAGCATCTGGCGGTTGATCCGGACATCGATGATCGCTATGGCAGGATTTTCCCATTTTACGACATGCTTGAGGTTATAAACCTTGGCCTCTTTCAGCCGGACTTTCACTTCAATATTTTTGCCGCGCGCTTCGAGCGGCGCTTGAGATTGATAAGCCAGGAGATAGTGGTAATCTTCTTTCTCAGCTGCATCCTTCAGGGCGTCCAGAGCTCTGTTGGAAAAGACCACAGCGCCGCCGGTCGAGCGGCTTATATCCTTGAAGCACGCCTCGTAGTCCTGAGCGACTTCCTTGAGATCTAGGTCTTGGGATAGGAGGCTTTTCATGGTTTTCATTAAGACGAGGTGAAAAGTTACGCCGGCTTCCATAAATAGATTTTTTAGTCGATCGGCGGGAAAACTCTTCGATATGGCAAAGGACTCTTGAAGGAGTCTCTGCTTGCTCTCGATCAAGCGGGCCATGATCATCCCTCCCGGCTCGGTCTGGCCGTAAATGATCATGTTGAGTTTTCTCTCCAACCGCCCCCCGTTCTTGAGCTCGGGGAAAAGGTCTCTCTGCTGGAAGCAGATCGCCCATTTCTCGGCCTCGATTGGTTTGATCCACTTCAATAGCCCCAGATAGAGGTTCATATCGGGCATGAGAAATTGGTCCCGATAGGCTTTCCAGATCCTCGCGTAGTTGTCATAGAACCTGCCGACGTGCTGATCCCAATTGGGACCGCCGTTTGGGCTTATATCATCCCCGATCATCATCAACAGACGGTCGCACTCAAACGTGAGGTCCATATAGGCCTTGTGAATATGTTGAGTTGAGATGATCTTATATTTCTTCAGCGTTTCCTTGAGATCAGCCCTGATATTTTCAAGGCCCTCGCCACGCTTGATATTCAGGAGCCGGCCCTCGGTTAAGACCACCACCTGGTCTTTCTCCCGGAAAACGGTGTTGAAGAAATAATCGATGGCTTCGCCGATAGAATCGTTGTAATTAAAAATATCAAAGATCAGAATGAAGAGGCGAGGCTTCAGGCTCGGCAGAGCCGGCTTCGGGGCGGCATCGATTGGCCGGGCGATCTTTCGCGAGACGATCTCGAATCCGAAGATCTCTTGTCGGATGCCGTTCTCGATGACCTCGAAATCTTCTTTGGCCAGGCTTTTGACGACCTGATTGTCGAGAAGAACCCTGACCGGCACCTCGATCGCGGTGACGGCGACCTCCTCGCGGAGCTTCTCCTGAAGATAAGAAACATCTGGGAGCAAGGATGCCGGAAAAAGGATGAAACCCGAGAGGGCCCATATTAATAAAACTCTTATTCTTTTGCCGCCCCCAAAGAATCTCATAGTGCCCTGCTGGATTATTATATAAGGTTTGGCTTTCAATAGAAACATTTTTCACAGCCCTCTTTCCATGTCCTCTTTCACATCTTGCGGGTTGTTGATGGGAGAGAGCCGAAGAATGAACTCTCCGACCTGACAACATGCCGTCCTACCGGCGGGAAGCAGCCCGCTAAAATTGCCGATAGGATTCTTTCTTCTCAAGCGATGACGCTGGGTTCTGGTGATACCGGAATTCCAGGGAAACGATACCCATCAAAAAGAATTCATTCATATCCCTAAATTCCGACTTACGTCTTTTCGGCAGTGTTAGGCAACGCTCCCCATGTTTACTTGGTTATCAATCTATGGTATAGATAGTCTTGAGTCTTTAGCCTTGAAATTAACGCATGTCCAAGAAGAACATAGCTAATATCCCGTTCTATATCGTGACCTTCGGCATCCTCTTCTTCTTGAGCGCCGTCATCTTCTCCCAGATCATCCTGAAGGGCGAGACCGTCTCGGTCCCGGACCTCACGGGCAAGGGCCTCGCCGAGGCCAAAGGCATCCTGGAAAAAAAGGACATTTCCCTCTCCCAGAGGGGGAGCGAGTTCAACGACCAGTGGCCGAAGGGGCGGATCGTCCGGCAGGTCCCCTCGGCCGGCTCCAAGATCCGGGTGACCAAGGTCATCCAGGTCTTCGTCAGCTCCGGGAGCGAGAAGGTCGCCGTTCCCGCCCTCGAAGGTCGGAGCCTTGAAGTCGCCCTCCCGCTCCTGAAGCAGTCCGGGCTCTTCAAGGGCAGGCTCACCCAGATCCACACGCCGCGGTTCCCGGCCGGCAAGATCCTGGCCCAGAGGCCTCAAGCGGAGGAATCCGCCGAGCGGAATTCGGCCGTCGGCCTCCTGGTCAGCCAGGGCGACTGGGAGGAGCGCTACGTCATGCCCGACCTGATCGGGAAGAACGCCGCAAAGGTCATGGACCAGCTCAAGGCCCTGGATTTCAAGATCGGGGACATCCGCTCCATCTACTACCCCGGGCTCGGCAAAGGGGTCATCATCAAGCAGTTTCCCCCCGACGGATACAGGATCCAGAAGAGGAACCTGATCACCCTGGAGGTCAGCCGCTGATGGTCCGCATCGCCCCATCCATCCTTTCCGCCGACTTCACCCGCATCGCGGAGGCCGTCCAGGCCGCCGAGAAGGCCGGAGCCGACCTCATCCATATCGACATCATGGACGGGCACTTCGTCCCCAACCTGACCATGGGCCCCCATCTCGTGGCCTCGTTGAAGGACAAGACCTCCCTGCCCCTGGACGTCCATCTCATGGTCGAGGAACCGCGCTCCTTCATCCCCCTCTTCCATGACGCCGGGGCCGATTGGATCTCGTTCCACTTAGAGGCATCCGCCCATATCCACAAAGACGTCACGCTCATTAAGGAGCTGGGCCGCAAGGCCGGCCTGGCCTTGAATCCCGCGACCCCCATCCACCTGCTGAAGGAGATCCTCAGCGAGCTCGATTTCGTCCTCCTCATGTCCGTCAATCCCGGCTGGGGAGGGCAGAAATTCATCCCTGCCTGCCTTCCAAAGATCCGGGCGCTCAAAGCCTGGATCCGGGAGGAGAAGCTCGACATCCCCATCGAGGTCGACGGGGGGATCAAGCCGGACAATATGGAAGACCTGATCCGCCACGGAGCGGACATCATCGTGGCCGGCTCGGCGATATTCGCCGCCCCGGACCCGGCCGCCGTGATCGGCGAGATGAAGAGAATCGCCCGTCTCCATGACAGGCGGAATAACCCATGAAGGCCATCGTGACGGGCGCTGCCGGTTTCATCGGTTCGAACCTATGTCAAAAGCTCCTCGCCGACGGCTTTTCCGTGACCGGGATCGACTCGTTCACCGATTTCTACCCGAGGTGGATCAAGGAGCGGAACATCTCTCCCCTGCGCGTTCATAACGAATTCGAATTTCTGGATCAGGACCTGGATGATCTCGACACGGTCGGCATCCTTGAAGGCGCGGATTGCGTCTTCCACCTCGCCGCCCAGGCCGGTGTTCGGGCCAGCTGGGGCCGGAACTTTGATATCTATCTCAAGAACAACATCCGGGTGACCCAAAAGCTCCTCGAGGCGTCAAAGGGACTTCCCCTGAAGAAATTCATTTATGCCTCGTCGTCCTCGGTTTACGGCCTGACCCCCACCCTCCCCATGTTGGAAACAAATCCCGTCCATCCGCTTTCCCCTTATGGCGTCAGCAAGCTCGCCGCCGAGCAGCTCTGTTTTCTCTATCACAAGAACTTCGGCGTCCCGGCCATGTCCCTTCGCTTCTTCACGGTTTACGGACCTTCTCAACGGCCGGACATGGCTTTCCACAAGTTCTTCAAGGCCCTTGCCGAGGACAGGGAGATCGCCGTCTTTGGGGACGGCCAACAGACCAGGGATTTCACGTTCGTGGCGGACATCGTCCAGGCCAACCTGGCCGCCCTTGTTTCCGGGAAGCCCGGCGAGACCTACAACGTCGGCGGCGGCCACCGCAAGAAGCTGGCCGACGTCATCCGGCTCATGGAGGGCATCAGCCGGACGAAGGCCAGGATCCTCTGGACCGAAAAGCAGAAGGGAGATGTCCCCGATACCTGGGCCGACATCCGAAAGGCGCGGCAGGACCTGGGCTATTCCCCAAAGACCCGTCTCGACGAGGGGCTCGAGCAGGAATGGCGCTGGATCCAGCAACTCTATTCTTCCTGAAGTGAGAGGACACGCAACATGAAACCGATCCTATGGAAAACGGGCGCCGCGATCATGCTCAGCCTTTCCCTCGCCCTGGTCTTTCCCGCCTGTAAAAAGAAGAACGTGGAGGTCGCTCCCGAAATCGCCTCTTCCGACGAGGCCCTTTTCAAGCTCGGCGAAGCGGAGATCAAAAAAGACACCGAAAAAGCCCTCCTCTACCTGCGCCAGGTCATCGATTCCTTTCCGAAAAGCTTCTACGCCCAGAGGGCCAAGCTCCTCATCGCCGATGCCTATTTCAAAAAAGGCGACGAGGGCAACATGATCCTGGCGGCGGCCGAGTACCGCGAATTCATCAATCTTTACCCTTACAGCCCCTCGGCGGCCTATTGCCAATACCAGATCGGGATGACCTTCTTCACGAAAACGCTCAAGGCCGGGCGGGACCAGACCAAGACGATCCAGGCCCTGGCCGAGCTCAAAAAGGTCGTCACGGCCTATCCTCTGAGCGAACAGGCCAAGTCCGCCCAAGAAAAGATCAAGATCTGCGAAGAACGGCTGGCTGATAACACGCTGACCATCGCCATCCATTATTATCGGGTGGAGGCGTTCAAGGCCTCGACGAGCCGGCTGACCGAGCTTCTGACCAATTACCCCGGCTTCACCAAGATGGACGCCGTCTTCTTTTACCTCGGCGACTCCTATTTCAAATGGAACAAGGCCGACCAGAGCGTCCCCTATTTCACGAAGCTGGTCACGGATTATCCGAAAAGCGCTTTCGTCAAGCAGACCCAAGAGCGGCTCAGGGAGATCGAAGCCGCGGACAAAGCGAAGAAACAAAAATAGGTTGTCCCATAGATGGACAATGAGAATTCCAGATCGGAGGTCAATATGAAAAAAGGGGCGGCGCTGCACGTTTTCCTGGCAGCCTGCCTGCTCCTGGCCGGGACCGCCGCGGGCCGGGCGCAGGAGAGGGGCCTGTTCCAAGGAGTGAACATCAAGCTGGGCCTGGGGGCGGACGCTCTTTCGCGGAACGTCCAATGGGACAAGGGACCCGACGGATCGAAGCTCAAGGCTTACAACGTCTTCCTGGCCTCGGAATTCGAATTCCCCATCGACCTCACCCTGGGCCTGTTCGCAGGATTGAGCTTCTCCGATTTCAAGGGTTTGCTCTTCCAGAACCTGCCGTTCTCCGTCGAGTACCAGGCGGGCGCGATGCAGGGGATCCTCCTCGGCGGAGAGCTCCGCAAGGGCCTCTTTTCTTTCGGGGACTTTGAGACGGAAGCGGCCGCCCAGTTCGTCTCTTCCTTAGGATCCACAAAAAAATGGCCGATCGAAGGGTTCGCCGTTCCAGGGGAAACGCAGGGAAAACCAAAATGGTCACAGCTCAACGCGGGAGCTTCGCTGGTCTATGCGGCCTACGAGAACTTCAGGCCCTACCTGGGCGTCTCGCTGAGCTGGCTCTGGGGGGACTTCCGGATGACGGAGACCATGGGAGACCTTCAGGGGACGCAGATCCGGGAGATCAAGCAAAAAGGCCTCGTTCGGATCTCCCTGGGAACGACCTTCCAAGTGACCCGGCAGTTCGGCCTCAGGGGAGAAGCGGGGATCGTCCCCGCCAAAGGAGGGACCGACCTGAGCGCATCTCTCAGACTTCTCTACGGGTTTTAGCCGGACAAGGATGTGACAACCATGACCGATAACAAAGCGAAAAAGATCCTAGCGGGCCTGACGATCGCGTCAGCCTGCGTTTTAACCCTTCTTATCGGGACCCGGACGTTCGGCAACGACGATCACGGCCTCGGGAAGCGGGAGATCGGCTCCCCCGCTCCGAGTCTCCGTGAATTCGGCCGCGCACCCGCCCGTCACGACGAGCCGAGGGTTCGCACGCTGGAGCGGGCGGCCGTTCCTCCTTCGAGCGGGCGCAGATACGCGACAGACCGTGTCCTCGTCAGGTTCCGCCCCGGCATCGCCGTCCAGAACATCCGTCACATTCTCCGGGCCTACGGTTCCACGTCGCTCGCATTCGTCCCCCAGATCGGGCTTCACATCATCGTGGTCCCCGAGGGCGTTTCCGTGACCGATTTCCTTTCCGCCCTGCAGCGCAATCCCGACATCGAGAGCGCGAGGCCGGACCCCATCATCCGGATCACGGTCAGACCTGGGGACAAGTACTTCGAGTCCCAATACGCCCTCTCCAACACGGGCCAGGTCCTCGATGACCTTCCCGACCGGCCTCAATGCACCGCCGGCGCCGACATCAACGCCACGGGGGCATGGGACCAGACAAAAGGCGATGCCGGCGTTATCATCGCGGTTTTGGATACCGGCGTCGACATGAGACACCCCGATATTGAGAACAAGATCGCCTCACGCGGCAAGGACTTCATCAATAACGACGACGACGCCACAGACGACCACTGGCACGGCACCCACGTCGCGGGGATCGCCGCGGCGGAGACCGACAACGAGCTGGGCATCGCCGGGGTCGCATGGAACTGCACGGTCCTTCCCGGCAAGATCATCGCCGCCAACGGCGAAGGGGATTACGGTTCCCTGATCCAGGCGCTGTACTGGGCAACCGACCAGGGGGCCCAGGTCATCAACCTCAGTTTGGGCGGCGAAGAACGCGACGAAAGTCTTCTCGCAGCCGTGAAGTACGCCTATGACAAGAACGTGGTCGTCGTCGCCGCAGCCGGAAATGAGGGCGGGCCCGTCCTCTACCCGGCGGCCTACGACGATTATTGCCTGGCCGTCGCCGCCACGGATTACAACGACAAACAGGCCTCTTGGTCCAATTTCGGCCTCGAGGTCGACGTGGCCGCCCCGGGGGTGGATATCCTGAGTCTTTATCCGACCTGGGACACCCCTTCCGGGTTCGCCCCGTATGCCTACGCCAGCGGCACTTCCATGGCCACGCCTCACGTGGCCGGGATGGCGGCCCTCATCAAGAGCCTCAAGCCCTGGCTCACCGCCGGGGAGGTCATGAACATCATCCGCTACTCCGCGGACGACGTGAATTCGGCCACGTTCCAGGGAAAGGACGATCACATCGGCTACGGTCGGATCAACATGGAGAGGGCCCTCGTTCCTTACAAGCTGAATTCATCAAAATAAGCGGAGCGGCATGATCAAGTCCCTTCGCATCCGGAACCTGGCGACGATCGAGGAACTCGAGCTCGAGCTCGAGAATGGGTTCTCGATCCTGACCGGGGAGACCGGCGCGGGAAAATCCATCATCATCGACGCCATCCGCCTCATTCTGGGCGGCAAGGGATCGCCGGATTATATCCGGACCGGAAGAACGGAAGCCTCGGTCGAAGCGGTTTTCGAAGCGCCGGAGATGGCCGCGAAGCTCAAGGATCTCGGGCTTGAGGATGGCGAAGAGCTGCTCATCCAGAGGCAGATCTCCGGGCAGGGGCCGGGGAAGGCCCACATCAACGGCGTCCTTGTCCCGGTCCGGAAGCTCAGGGAAGCCGGGACGGCCGTGGCCGATATCTATGGCCAGAACGATCATGTCTTCCTCCTCCACCTCGAGAACCATCTCATCTACTTGGACGCGTTCCTGGGCGCCGGCACCCTGAGAGGAGAGGTTTCGCGGGCGGCCCGAGAGCTGAAGGCCGTCTTCTTCCAGAAGCAGGAGCTCGAGTCCCAGAGCCGGGAGCGCGCTCAGAGGCTGGACTTTCTGGCCTACCAGATCCGGGAAATAGAGGGCGCCGGGCTCAGGCCGGGCGAGGAAGAAGAACTCGGCCAGAACCGTGAAATCCTGAAGAACGCCGAAAAGATTGCCGGGCTCATTGACCAAGCGCTGGACCTAAGCTACGCCCAGGAGGAATCCATCCTTCCTCTTTTGTCCAAGTTCAAGAACGTCCTGAAAGAGCTCGTCCCGTATTATCCTTCCCTCGAATCCTCCGGTCCATCGATCGAGGAGTTCGGCATCGCCCTGCGCGAGCTCTCCCAGGGCCTCATGAAGTTCAAGGAAGAGAACATGGGTACGCCGGATGACCTTGAGGTCATCGAGGATAGGCTCAATATCATCGATAAGCTCAAACGGAAATACGGGCCCGTGATCCCGGAGGTCCTTTCCTACCTTGGTGGGATCAAAGCCGAGGAAAAGGCATTGTTCTCGGGCCGGGAAAGGCTTGAGGGGCTCGAAGAAGAGATCGCGGGAAAATTCAAGGACTACGCCGCAAAGGCCGGGAAGCTAACGGCCGTCCGCGGCCGCGGGGCCAAAGAACTGGCCGGGCTCATGGAAAAGGAGATCGCCATCCTGGGAATGAACAAGGCCGCCTTCAAGGTAGAAATCCGGACCGTCGCTCCCGTGCTGGAGGACCCAGCCACCATTCGGGAGGGCGGGACGGACGACGTGGAGTTCCTCATCTCGCCGAACCCCGGCGAGGAGCTCCGGCCCCTGCGGAAGATCGCCTCGGGCGGCGAGTTGTCCCGAGTGATGCTTGCCCTGAAATCCATAGGCAAAGAGGCGGAAACGGCGAGGACGCTCATCTTCGATGAGATCGACTCCGGAATAGGAAGAGGGACGGCGAATTTCATCGCCGGGAAGCTTGAAGCCCTATCCCGGAAACACCAGGTCATCTGCATCACTCACCTTCCCCAGATCGCCGCCGCGGCCGCCCACCAGTTCCGGATTGACAAGAGGTTCGAGAAGGAGAGGACCTATACGACCGTCCGGAAGCTTGAGGCCGGGGAGCGGGCCGAAGAAATTGCCCGTCTCATTTCCGGCGCCAAGATCAGCGAAGCTTCGCTCCAGATCGCCAGGGAAATGCTGGCAGGCGCCCCGGCCGGAAAGAAAAAGGCACGGTCCGGGTCGAACGCCTGAACCGGACGTGGAGGTGACAATGAACAGGAAAGAACGGGCCGAAGCCCTGTTCAAAGAGGGATTCAGCTGTTCGCAGGCGGTCCTGGCCGCTTTCAACGATGAATTCGGACTCCCCCGGGAGACGGCGCTCCGCATTTCCCAGGCATTCGGCGGGGGCATGGCCAGGATGGCCGAAACGTGCGGCGCCCTGACCGGCGCGTTCATGGTGATCGGGTTGAAACATGGCAGGACGCGGGCGGAGGATGACGCCGCCAAAGAGAAGACCTACGCCCTCTGCCATGAGCTCGTCCGGCGTTTCCGCGCCCGGCACGGCTCGCTTCGCTGCAAGGAGCTTCTGGGCTGCGACATCGGAACTCCGGAAGGGGCGAAAATCGCTCGGGACGAAAAACTCCACGACGATCTCTGCCCTCATCTCATCGTTTCTGCGGTGGAAATTCTGCAGGATCTCCTCTAAGCGTGACCTCCCGTCTTTCCCATTCGTGTATAATGGTCTGTCCAAGGCCGTAGGAACATGCCCACGAACCTCAAAGGATGCCGTTTTTTCATTAAGACCTTCGGCTGTCAGATGAACGAGAACGACTCCGAGCACGTTGCCGGGCTCCTTATCCGGGCTGGAGCCGGGAAGGCCGTTTCGCCCGAAGAGAGCGATATCATCCTTGTCAATACCTGCGCTGTGAGGAAGAAATCGGAAGATAAGATCGATTCCTTCCTCGGCCGCCTCACTCCTCTCAAGAAGGACCGGGACAGGGTCATCGGCATCCTGGGCTGCGTCGCCCAGCTCCGGCGCGGGGAGTTGTTCAAGAAAAGGCCCCAGATCGACATCATCGTCGGCCCCGATCATTACCATGAGCTCGCCTCGCTCCTCTTCCAAAAGCGGGAAGGCAAGCTCCTCAAGACAAGCTGGAACCGTGTCTGGCACGAGATCGGGTCCTCCGAGACCCTTCGGGAAAGCCGTATCAGCGCCTACGTGCCCATCATGGAAGGCTGCGACAATTTCTGCGCCTACTGCGTCGTTCCCTTCAGCCGGGGCCGGGAGAAATGCCGGCCGGCAGCCGAAGTCCTGGCGGAGGTCCTGGACCTCGCCGGGAACAGGTACAAGGAGGTCCAGCTTCTGGGCCAGAACGTGAACTCCTACCGGGACCCGGGGACAGGAGAGGATTTCGCTGGACTGCTGAGGAGGGTGAGCCGGGTCGAAGGCATCGCATGGATCCGGTTCATCACCTCCCATCCCAAGGACCTCTCTCCGGAGATCGCCCGAACCATGGCCGACCGCCCGAATATCTGCCGGCAGCTCCATCTCCCCCTCCAATCCGGCTCAACGGCCGTGCTCGCCAGGATGAACCGGGGCTACACCCGCGGGGAGTATCTGGATAAAACCGCCCTGCTCAAGGGTCTGATGCCGGATATCGCGCTGAGCACGGACATCATCGTGGGCTTCCCCGGGGAGACCGAGGCGGATTTCGAAGAGACCCTCGATGCCTTGAAGAAGGTGGGCTTCGCCAACATTTTCTCCTTCCGATATTCACCCCGCCCCCGGACGGCAGCCTCGAAGATCCGGGACGACGTTCCCCCGGACGTCAAACGGAAGCGGCTGATCGTCCTCCAGGAGCTCCAGAAGGACATCCAGCTCGCCAGGAACAGGACGCTCATCGGAAAGACCCTCAAGGTGCTCTGCTTTGGAGAGAGCAAGAAGGGCGCCCGCCGGTACTCTGGAAGGAGCGAAGGGTTCCAGGTCGTCAATTTCGACTCCCCGCGGGATGTCCGGGACCGCTTCATCGACGTCCTCATCACCGGATGCGGGCCCTACAGTCTCCATGGGGAAGCGAATCTCTAGCGTATCCGATCGTGTTCGTTGCTATTCTCCCTGAATTTGGGTATAATCCTTTATCTTTTCGTTTCCCAAAGGAAATAAGACTTCGGCCATGAAAGTCAACGTCTGGAACACGATCCTGCAGCTCAGCAAGGAGCGCGGGGTCGAGCCTCGCATCATCATCCAGGCCATCGAGGAATCGCTCCGGGTGGCCTCGGCTAAGTTTTTCGTCCACGGGGAGGACATCAAGGTCCTCTTTCGTCCGGAGAAGGGCGACCTGCGGGTCTACGTCCCCAAGAAAGTCGTCCTTCTGCCGAAGGACCCGGCCCGCGAACTCTCCATAGAAGAAGCCCGCAGGATCCAGCCGGGGGCCAACCCCGGGGACGAGATCGAGGTTGACCTGCCGGCGGACACTCTCGGCCGTATCTCCGCCCAGGCCGCCAAGCAGGTCATCTTCCAGAAGGTCCGGGACGCCGAGCAGGAGAAGATCTACGGCCAGTTCGCGCCGCGCCTGGGGGAGATCATCACGGGTATCGTCCGCCGTTTCGAGAACAGCGTGATCATTCTCGAAGTGAACAAGACCGACATCGTGTTCCCGCTGCGCGAGAAGCTTTTCAACGAGGAGTTCCAAAGGGGCGACAGCGTCAAGGCGGTCATCGTCCAGGTCCTCAGGGGATTCCAGGGGCCCCAGATCATCGTTTCGCGGGCCAACTCCCAGTTCCTGGCCAAGCTCCTCGCGCTCGAGATCCCCGAGATCGCCAACGGGACCATCGAGATCAGGGACATCGTCAGGCAGCCGGGCGAGCGGGCCAAGGTTGCCGTGGAGAGCAAGGAGAGGGACATCGACCCCATCGGAGCCTGCATCGGCGTCAAAGGGAACCGAATCCTGGCCGTCTCCAAGGAATTGGCCGGCGAGAAGATTGACATCATCAAGTGGAACCCGAGTCCCATATTATACGCCAAGGCGGCCCTCAGCCCAGCCAAGGTGGAAAATGTCCTCATCCAGGACACGGCCGATAAGGTCCTCCATGCCTCCGTCTCCAGGGACCAGCTGTCCTTGGCCATCGGCAAGAAAGGGATCAACGTCAAGCTGGCGTCGCGGCTCGTCGGCTGGAAAATCTCAATTCAAGAAGAACAACGGACATGAACAACCCAACAACGAAAAAACCAATCATTAAAAAGACCGTCAAGCCGGCCGTCGAAAGCGCCCCGAAGCCCAGGCCCAAGCTCCGGCTGCAGGAAGGAATGCTGATCAAGGACGTCTCCGAAAGGATAGAGATCCGGCTCAAGGACCTCCTCGACAAGCTCGGCGAAAAAGGGTTCGTGCTCACGGCCAATGACCTCGTCGATGAAACCCACGCGGCGCCCCTCACCGTGGTGACCGGCCACGACGTGGAGTTCGTTTCGCTCGAGAGGGAAATGAAGCTCCGGGCCGAGAGCCACGCCTCGGAAATGGTCCCGCGGCCCCCCGTCGTGACCATCATGGGCCACGTCGACCATGGCAAGACGACGCTTCTCGATGCCATCCGCTCCTCCCACCTCGTCGACAAGGAATCCGGGGGGATCACCCAGCACATCGGGGCCTACCGGGTCATATACAAGAACCGCCCCATCACGTTCATCGACACGCCGGGCCACCAGGCGTTCACCCAGCTCCGGGCCCGGGGGGCCAAGCTCACCGACATCGTCATCCTGGTCGTGGCCGCCGACGACGGCGTCATGCCCCAGACGAAGGAAGCCATCGATCACGCCAAGGCCGCGGGCGTCCCCATCATCGTGGCCATCAACAAGATGGACAAGCCCGAGGCCAATCCGGAGCGGGTCAAACAGCAACTGTCCAAAGAAGGCCTCCTTGTAGAGGAATGGGGCGGCAAGACCGTCAGCGTCCAGATCTCCGCCAAGGACAAAAAGAACATCGACGACCTGCTGGAGATGGTCCTGCTCCTGGCCGAGGTCACAGAGATCAAGGCCAATCCCAAGGGCCCGGCCCAGGGCGTCATTCTCGAGGCCAGGTTGGACGCCCAAAAGGGGCCCCTCGCCACCGTCATCATCCAGCAGGGGACGCTCGGCTACGCCCAGGCGTTCATCTCGGGGACCGCAACCGGAAAGGTCCGGGCCCTGTTCGACGACGCCGGGAAGCCTATCAAGAGCGCGGGGCCTTCCGTGCCCGTCGAGGTCCTCGGCTTCTCCGAGGTGCCCTCAGCCGGAAATTACTTCCAGGTCGTGGACGACACGGAAACGGCCAGGCTGATCGCCCAGTACCGGCTGTCCAAGGTCAAGAAAGAGGAGCCGCTCCGGCCCGAGCGCGTCACCCTGGACGACCTCTTCAAGAAGATCGATGAAGGCCTGGTCAAGGAGCTGGCGATCGTCCTCAAGGCCGACGTCCAGGGCAGCGTCGAGGTGCTCGTGGAAGTCCTCCCTTCGTTGAGCACGGAAAAAGTGAAGATCCATATCATCCACGCCGCGACAGGGGGCATCACCGAGACCGACATCCTCCTGGCCTCGGCCTCCAACGCCATTGTCATCGGATATAACCTCAAGCCCAACCCCAAGGTCGTAGACCTGGCCAAGAAAGAGAACGTCGAGATCCGGACCTACAGGATCATCTACGAGCTCACCGAAGACGTCAAAAAGGCGCTCATCGGCATGCTCGAACCGGTTATCAAGGAGACCTACCAGGGCCGGGCCGAGGTCCGCAGGATCTTCCAGATCCCCAAGACCGGCATCATCGCGGGATGCTACGTCACGGACGGGAAGATCACGCGCAATTCGGAGATCCGCGTCCTGAGGAACAAACAGGTCGTCCACCAGGGGCGCATCTCTTCGCTGAAGCACGTCAAGGAGAGCGTCACCGAGATCAAGAAGGACTACGAATGCGGCATCGGGCTGGAGAAGTTCCACGATGTCCAGCCGGGTGACCTTATCGAAGCTTACATCAAGGAAAAGGTTAAAGCCGAGCAGGGCTGAGCGTTCGCGGGAAGACCATGGTTGTGGGCGTCCTTTCTCTGGAGGTCTTATTCCCCTATTCCCGTTCCCTCAAGGACAAGCGGCAGCACCTCAAGAGTTTTAAGGACCGCGTCCGGAACCGCCACAACGTCTCCGTCGCGGAGGTTGATTTCCAGGACAAGTGGCAGCGGGCCAGGATCGCCGTCGCGGCCGTCAACAACCGGCCCCACGACGTTGAGGACCTTTTGAACAGGATCCTCAACGAGGCCGAGGAATCCCTCGGAGGGACGATCGTGGACCACCGGATCGACTATTTCTGACGCCGCGCGGCACGGCCCGGGAAGGAGCGCAGGGACATGACGGAAAACCGACGCAGCCAACGGGTCGCAAGCCTGATCCAGGAGGAGCTCAGCCGCTTCCTCATCAAGGACGTCCAGGGCCAGGTGCCGGGGCTCATCACCGTCACGCGTGTCGAGGTAACCGATGACCTGATGACGGCCCATATCTATCTGAGCGTCTTCGGCAACGACGACAAGGAAGGCCTCATCGCCCTGCTCGACAAGAGGAAAGGATACATCCGAAAAACCCTTGCCTCCCGGATCAATTTAAAGTATAATCCTGAGCTATTTTTCTCCCTGAACCCGGCTCTGGAGGACGAGGAAAAGCTGGACCGACTGTTCGAAATGACAAAGAAACATGAATCCTGATCCCATCGATCTGATCTGCCGGAAGATCCGCGAATGCCGGAGGATCGCCATCACATCCCACCTCAGGCCCGACGGCGACTCCATCTGCGCGAGTCTCGCTCTGGCCATCTTAGGGGAGCGGCTCAGCAAGACGATGTCTGTCGTCAATAAGGACAACACGCCCTTCCCGTTCTGTCACTTCCCGGAGGCCGGCCGCATCCGCATCGGGCAGATCGACCCCGCGGAATCCGACATGGTCATCCTCCTCGAATGCGCGGACGTTTCCAGGTCCGGCCAGGAAAACCTTGGGGATTGCTACAAGATCAACATCGACCACCACTATTCCAACTTCACTTACGCGGACATCAATTGGATCAATCCCCGGGCCTCCGCCGTCGGCGAGATGATCTTTGAATTGGGGGAACGCCTTGGAGTTCCCATCCCCCCGCAGGCCGCCGAGTATCTTTACTGTGCCATCGTCTCCGACACGGGTTCGTTTCAGTTCTCGAATACGACGGCCAAAGCCTTCGAGACCTGTACCAAGCTGGCAAGCCTGGGGGCCAGCCCGATCAAGGTCTCGGAGATGCTCTATAACAACAATCTCCCGGAGAAGATCAAGCTCCTGGGGCAGGTCCTCTCCACCCTGCGGATGAACGGGAGGGGGAACATCGCGGCCATCACCATGTTCAAGAAGAACCTGTCGGACCTCAACCTCAAAGAGATCGACACCGAGGACATCACCACCCTGGCCCGGTCCATCAAGGGAGTGGAGATGGTCCTGTTCTTCAAGGAGATGGAAAAGGACACCTTCCGGGTCAGCCTCCGCTCCAAAGGAGGGGCCAACGCCGCCCTTATAGCCGAGCACTTCGGCGGCGGGGGGCACATCCATGCCTCGGGGTTTACGGCCTACGGCTCCTATGAGAAGCTGATCGTGGAGATCCCGGAAACCGTGGAGCGGCTGCTGACAACAGCCTTGCCCGAATCTCCGGCTTCCTGACCCAACTCCCTGAAAGGCGGCGCTTTGGACGGACTGATCGTCATCGACAAACCCCCCGGCCTCACCTCGCATGACGTCGTCCTCGGGGTCCGGAGGCTTATCCATGGCGAAAAAACGGGCCATTGCGGCACCCTGGACCCCGACGCCACGGGGGTGCTCCTCGTCACGGTCGGCAAGGCCACGCATCTCTTTCCCTTTCTTTCCGGACACGACAAGACCTACCGGGGGACCATCCGTTTCGGATTTTCCACGGATACGTATGACGCGTCCGGCCGGCCCACTTCTCCCGAGAGCCCGGACTGTCCCGACGAGAACGCGGTCCGCGGAGCCATGCGAAAGTTCGAGGGCAGGATCTCCCAGACCCCTCCCCTCTTCTCGGCCAAGAAACTGGGCGGTCAACCTTCGTATAAGCTCGCCCGCGCCGACAAGGACGTGGTCTTAAAGGCCCAGGAGGTCACGGTCCGCCGTTTTGAGCTCGAGGCCTTCCGGCCGCCCCTGGCGGATTTCACGGCGGAATGCTCGTCCGGCACCTATATTCGCGCCCTGGCCCATGACCTGGGCAGACTCCTGGGGTGCGGGGCCCACCTGGCCGGTCTCAGAAGGACGGTCAGCGGCGATTTCGGGCTTGCCGACGCCCACTCGCTTGACGAAGTCCGGTCGAGGGCCGAAGCCGGGGATTGGCAAGGGCTCGTCGTCCCCATCGAAAAGATCCTCCTCCGGCTGCCGGCGATCAGGCTGGACGTCGAAGGCGAAGAGCGGGCACGCCACGGCAACCGGATCCTCCCCGGCCACGTCCTGGCCCTCCCGGACGGATGGCCGGACGCGTCTTCCGGGCAGGACCCCGTCTTCCGCATTGTCGCCCGGGACGGACGGCTCCTGGCTTTGGCCAGGCCTTCTCACGATGGGGAGGGGTTCTCCCCCTTTCTCGTCCTCAGCGACTGAAACTCGTTCGCGGGTGCTTTCCTCCCCTGAAAGCGGGCCATTGTCCGAAAACTTGTCAAAATAATTGTCGATCCATTCTTGAATTTTCGGGCCGGGTATTGTATGGTATTGAAGACATGAGGCTGAACAAGAACCAAATCGAACACCTTGCCTTCGTGATCCTGCATAATCTGGTCAAGGAGGGCAAGATCATCGCCGAGGACCGCCCGCGCCTCCTCGAGGAGATCATCAGCCTGATCCTGGACGATTTTCAGAAGGAGGACAAGCTGGACCAGGAGGTCAGGGAGATCCTGGGCAAGCATATGGAGAAAATCCGCCGGGAGAACCTCGAGTACCAGACCATGTTCAGGATGATCAAGACGAAGCTGGCCAGAGAAAGGAACATCGTCCTGTGAGCAACAAGCTGTCCCGGGAAAAGATCAACGTTCTCTCCCGCCAGATCCTCACCGCCCTCAACAAGAACGAGCAGGTGGAGTTCCTCGACGATCCCAATGAGATCCGCCTCATCATCGTGAAGTCCATCGAAGAGGAGATGAACCTCTACGAGGTCCTCGACAAGAAGGCCGTGGATAAGATCCACTCCCAGAAGAAGGCCATCGAAGAAGGCAGCCGGGAGTGGGAGATCCTCTACCGGAAATATTACAACGACGAACTCGCCAAACTCGGAAAGATCTCCTCATAGGCCGGGCCCCTCTTCCCCCAATATCCCGGTCGTCGAAATCCAAGAAGATATTCGTCCCAAAAAAAAAGGCCGGAGGGTGAACCCTCCGGCCCTTGTGTTGACCTTGACGGATAAGAATTAAAACAGCATCCTGAATCCGAGGGCGAACTTGTGGTGCTTGTCGAACGAGCGGTTGCTGCCGAGCGGGCTCCTGAACTCAAAGAAGATCGAGCCCATGCTGGTCCAGTTGTTGAACACATCGACCCCGATGTTCCCGACCACGTCCAAACCGGACTTCCGGGTGTCCTGTTCCTTCGAGCTGTAGCCCAGGCCGCCGCCGATGTAGACCGGTCCCGCATGAACATTGACCAGGGCGTTGGCCAGGAACATGAATTTCCATGGATCTCCCTGGAACGGGACGGCCCCGCCGGCCGACGCCACGAAGCTGAACCTGTTGGGCGAAAACCAGTAGAAAATGCCGCCCCTGAGGAAGCCGTATGCGGTGTAGGTCCCTCGCGCGATCAGCGGACCGGCTTCGAGCAACCAGAAGAACCTTTTCTGGGTCACTTCAAAGGACAAGTGGCAGGCGTCCGAAGCGGGGGAAACGCCCCCGGCATTGTCGAAGACCGTCGCCGTGATGGTGTAAACGCCGGCCTTCAGGAAGGTCTTCTCCCACTGGAGGGGCTTGTCGGTTTTCGTGAAGGTGTCGAGGACCTGGCCGGCCGGGTCCGTGATCTCGAATACGGCCTTGGTGATCTCGCCGTCCGGGTCCGTGGAACCGGACGCGTCGAAGGTGATCGGCCGCCCGACGTAATCCTGGCAAGGTAGGCAGGAAGTCCAGAGCTTGCAGACGGGCGGGGAGTTTATGTACGTCTTGGCCTGGAGTGCGTTCGTGAGGACGATATCCTTCAGATCAAGGGTCTTGGCTTTGAAAGTATACTCGCCCGGTTTGTCCAACTTGATCTGCCACTTAGGGGACTCCGGCGTCAGCTTCTGGGAGGCCACCGTCTCCCCCTTTGCGTTCAGGACCTCGACGATTATGCCCTCGACATTCTTGGAGCCACTCATATCGATGGTGATGGGGTCGTTGAGGTTGGCCTTTTCCGGCGTGATCACCAGGCTGTAGATCGGAGGCGGCGGGGGAACGTCTTCAATATTCCTGAGGGCGATGTTGCCGCACGGTTTGGGTATGATGAAGTGGTAGATTTTGTAATCCTTCCTGACATCAACGGCGAAGATTTCGAGCGGGGCTTTCCCGGCCCACTCGATCTCCTTGGTCACCTTGACCTTGCCCTGATTCCTGAAGAGCATCCACATGACGCGGTCGCCCACCGCCCACGTGGTGTCCGTGAAAGTGGCTGCCTTTAACTGGTCGAGGAAGGGAAGATAGAGGTCGCCGTAACCGGCCGTGTCAAAACCCAGCTTGATGTCCGCGGCGTATCTGTCCACGACGGTCTTCATGACCTCCTGGGTCGAGATATTTCCCTTGACCTGCGCGAACATGTAACGCCCGATGCTCTTGAGCTTCGTGACTTCGGCGTATGTGTTGACCGTCAGAGCGATCAGGCCGAAAATGAGCAGAATAAGGAAAAACTTCTTATTTTTCATACGTTCCTCCTCTTTGGAAAAAGTCCGTTTTCCAAGCCATCATATTTCCAATTAAATAGATATTCGCCTAATTTGTCAAGGAAAAAGACACCTTCCCAAAATTGCCGATAGGATTTATTCTTCTCAATCGATACCCGGAATTCCGACTCACGTCCTATCGGCAATTTTGGGTTTTGACCGACGCTTTGTGTTTGCCGGCCGAATTCTGGTATAATCGATTGCTTGAAAAAGGAGGAATGCCCGTGAACATCGTCAACGAAGAAACCGAACTCCACGTGATCACACCGAACGAGCCCGGGATCTTCGGCCGCGTTCTTGGCACCCTGGCCAATGCCGGGGTCAACCTGAGGGCCCTCTGCGTCTCTTCCATGGGCAAAGAAGGCCACTTCCTGCTCATCACGGCGGACAATAAAAGGGCCGAGAAAGCCCTCAAGACGCTGGGCTATAAGGTCAAGCCGAACAAGGTCGTGACGGTCGAGGTCAGTGACCGGATCGGCGTTGGAGCCGAGATCGGCGCTCTCCTTGGGAACGCCGTCATCGACATCAAGTACGCTTACGGGAGCTCGAACGACGAAGGGCGGAGTCTCCTCGTCTTCAATACGAGCAACAATAAGAAAGCGGCGGACACCCTCAGATAGGCCCGCCCCTTATCGGACCATGGCAAAAAGGGTTCTGGTCGTCACTTCGGACGTCCCTTTCGTTGAGGGCGGGCACATGACGATCGCCCGCAGCACAGTGAGGGCCCTCCGCGAATGCGGGCACGAGGCCGACCTTGTCCTGACGCCTCAGAACCGTTTCGGGCGCCAGCTTCGGGCCTACGTCGCCAACCGGTTCACCGACGTCGGGATGGACGGTCTCGGAAGGACGATCGACCAGGTCATTTCCTTCCGCTTCCCCAGCTTTGCCGTCCAACATCCCCGCCACGTCTGCTGGCTGAACCACCGGATGAGAGAATACTACGATCTTTGGGAGGTCCTCTACGCCCGGCTCGGCTTCAAGGGGAGGATCAAGGAAACCGTCCGGCGGCGGATCATCCACGTTCTGGACACCCGTCTCCTTAAACACGACGTGACCAAGGTCCTCGCCCAGTCGGAAACCGTCCGCGAAAGGTTGAAAACCTGGGGCAACATCCCCTCCGAGGTCCTCTATCCTCCCCCTCCCCAAAGGGAATACCGGAGGGAAGCCGTCGGGAATTTCGTCTTTTCCGTCTCCCGGCTCCATTCGCTGAAGCGGCTCGATCTGCTCGTCGAGGCCTTTCGCTTCGTCCGGAGCATGGACGTTCAGGCGCGGGTCATCGGCAGCGGGCCGGAATTCGAGCCCCTCCGGTCCAAGGTCAAGGAGTATGGTCTCGAGGACAGGGTCTTCCTGCTCGGCGAAACTGACGAACGGACGCTCCTTGAAAATTATGCCCGTTGCCTGGCCGTGTTCTTCTGCCCCCTCAAGGAAGACTACGGACTCGTGACCCCCGAAGCCTTCGCCTCGGGAAAGCCCGTGATCACCGCCCGCGACAGCGGCGGCCCCGCCGAGCTGGTCAGGCACGGCGAGACGGGCTTCATCGTGGAGCCTACGCCGCGGGAGCTCGCTCTGAGGATCGACCAGCTCGCCGAAAACAAGGCCCTGGCCGAAAAGATGGGCCAGGCCGCCTTCGATTTCGTCTCGGGGATGACCTGGGACAAGGCCGTTAAAAAGCTCCTTCTTCCCTGATGCCAAGAGGAAGGCATGGGGAAGGGCCTTGCTCCCGGCTCCGATAAAGAATCGCCTGAGACTCGCGTCCTTCTCGGCTCCTCCGGCCCAAGACTCCAGGCTAATCTAATGAGCTGAAGGAAACCCATCCTCGGAGCCTTGGGCCATCGGAGGCTTGTGGCTGCCCTCGTCGGACGCTCTTCTCAGGCTGATCTCCGCATGGTCGCTGCAGCCCTTTCCCCATGCCCTCTCATCATGGAAACTAATAAAGGGCAGGCCGCATAATATTTTCTTGGGGCAGGGACCTAGGCCGCGGCGGCCTCCGTTTTTTTTCGAAGGAACATCTTGATGAAGAGCCCGATCACTCCGGTGGAAAGCAGGAAGAGCGTCAGGTCGGCTGCGATCAGGACATAGTTCCTCTTCCGGATGTAATTTATGAGCAGGATGGACAGCGAAGCCATGGTCGTCAGGAACATGAACACGGCGGGGACGAGAGTGACAGCCGCCTTTTTCTTCCGGAGAAGAAGCCAGGCCGATACGGCCAGCAGGCTCAGGGCGGCCAAAAGCTGGTTGGCGGTCCCGAAAATGGGCCACAGGGCGTTGAATGCGTTCGAGGTGGCCAGTGTCCACATGAGCGCGACGGAGATCCCGGAATTGAACCAGTATCGCCTGAGCAAGGCCGGGACTTTCTTGAAGACGAGCGTCCAGAGCTCTTCGAAGAGGTAGCGGTTGAGCCGGACCGCCGCGTCCAGGGTGGTGATGACGAACCCTTCCACAAGCAGGATCCCGAAGACGGTTCCCAGGGCCACGGGGATGCCCAGCCCGCGGTTGAAGAGCTGGCCCGCGGCCAGCGAAAAACCCAAAATGGGATTGGACTTGATCGCGGGGTCGGTCGGCCAGACAATGGATTTGTAGTCCGCGAAGCTCATGGCCGCGCCGATGGCCAGCAGGACGCAAACGGCGAGAAGGGATTCGAGAAGCATCGCATTGTATCCCACCCTTCGGGCGTCGGTTTCTTTGGAAAGTTGTTTGCCCGTCGTCCCGCCGGCGACAAGGCAGTGGAAGCCTGATATGGCGCCGCAGGCGACGATGCAGAACATCATCGGCCAGATCAAGCCCAGATTCCGGACGCCTTCTTGGAGGTTGAAGCCGGGGACGGTCACCCTGAGGCCGCTCGAACCCGTGCTGAAGAGCGACAGGACCATCAGGGCGATGCCGCCATAGAGGATCTGGACATTAATGAAATCGCGGGGTTGTAGGATCAGCCATACCGGGGCGCCGGCCGCAATGAGCACGTAGACGGAGATAATGATCATCCAGGTGGTCGGGGTCATGGTGATGGGGTGGGCAATACCGAGCAGGACGGAGCCCACGCAGATGACGGACGCAATAAGGTAGGCATAAACCGTCTTGAGCCCCTTCTTGTAGATCAGCCAGCCGAGCAGCGGCGAGCAGAGTGTTATGACGATGACGGACATGGAGGCAATGCCGCCGATGCGCCCCATGACGATGCCGTCCTTGATCACCGTTTTAAGGAAGGTTTCCCCTTCCTTGACCCCGATCTTGGCCAGGGGCCAGAGGGAGGTCAGGGAGATCGAAGTCGCGCTCAGGAACGAGGAGGTGACAAGGACGATCATGACGATTGTGAACGCGATGAAGAGGTTGAATCCCTTATCGCCCAGCGTTTTGCGGGCGACCTCGGCCATCGACTTCCCGCCCTCCCGCATGCTGATGAACAGCGTCGTAAAATCGTGGACCGCACCGATGAAGATCCCGCCGAGGATGACCCAGAGCCAGGCCGGGATGAAACCATAAAGAACGGCCATGGTCGGCCCCAGGATGGGGCCCGCCCCGGCGATGGCCGAAAAGTGGTGGGCGAAGACGACGTAGGTCTTGGTCGGCACGTAATCACGGCCGTCGTTGAACCGCACGGCCGGCGTGGGGTGGTCCGGGTCCTCACCCAGCTTGCGGGCGATAAGCCCTGAATAGAAACGGCCGGCCAGACCGAAACAGACGATGGAGATGCCGAGCAAGATCAGAACGTTCATCGCTAACTCCCAATCCTCGTTAAAAAGAAATTTTTATAGCACAGGGGGGCCACGAAGTCAAAATGCGGGCCCATCCGCAAATTATCGTTGACAAGATGAGGGTCTTTGGCTTAAAATGTCTATCTCTAGAAGGCTAGAGTAGATATAAGGAGGCCAGAATGTCAAAAGCCGAACCTAATGTCGTCCCTTTGTGCGACGTTTTGTTGGTTCTACTGATCATCTTCATGGTCATCACCCCCCTCGTCCAGAAAGGCATCGACGTCAAGTTGCCCGAAACCCAGGCGGACTCCTCCGGAGGACAGCTCACGGGCCTGGTCGTCCTGACCGTTCAAAAGAACGATACCATCCTGATCAATAAAGACCCCATCGAGCTGAGAATGCTCCTGGAAGAGCTCCGGCGCATCTATTCGACCCGCCAGGACAAGACGATCTTCATCCGGGCCGAAGCGAAGCTCCCCTTCAGCAAGGTCATGGAAGTCATGGACATCGCGAAGGGAGCCGGCATCGACGTTCTCGGATTGATCCCGGAATATATCGAAGATTAGCGTTCCGCCCTCTTATCCGGGAATAAGAGAAGCATGAAAGCGCGAACGTTTCTTTTTATTTTCTTGGTATCCTCAATGATTCCTCTTTGCGGACAAACAGATCTTGTCGGCCCGGTCACCAAAGAGACGGTCTTTCAAAAATGCGCCGATTGGCAGCCGATCGCGGCGGCCTATAATCCAAAACCTGAGTTCATCGAGCGGTTGAGGGGCCTGGCCCGGGAGATCAGGGTCGAGGTCTTTCTGGGCACATGGTGTTCCGACAGCAAAGCCCACGTAAGCGAATACTTCAAGGTCCTCGAAATAGCCGACACCCCTCTCATCCAAACGTCCTATATCGCCGTCCCCGAGGACAAGACGAAACGCGCGGCCTATTATCAGGGCAAGGACATCCTGAAAATCCCCACGTTCATCGTCTTCGTTAACGGGCTGGAAAAGGGCCGCATCGTCGAGGTCCCCCAGAAAAGCGTCGAAGAAGACCTCGTCGCGATCATCGAGAGATGATCGGGCCGATGACCTCCCTCGATATCACCAGCCTCTGGATTTCGTTCGTCCCTTCGTAGATCTGCAGGAGCTTGGCGTCCCGGACCAGCTTCTCGACGGGATAGTCCTTCATGTAGCCGTACCCGCCGAAGATCTGGAGGGCGTCCACGGCAGTCTTCATGGCGATGTCCGAGGCGAAACATTTGGCCATCGCCGATTCCTTGCCTCCGGCCTTCCCGTTCTCGATGAGCCATGCCGCGTGCCAGACGAGGTGCCGGGCGGCGTTGATCTCCATGGCCATCTGGGCGATCTTGAAAGCGGTATTCTGATAGACGGCGATGGGTTTGCCGAACTGAATCCGCGTCTTAGCGTATTCGACCGCGTATTCCATGGCCGCCCGGGCAACGCCGACGCCCGCCGCGCCGACCGCCGGCCTCGTCCGGTCGAATGTCTTCATGGCCGCTAGGAAACCGTGGCCTTCGCGGCCCAACATGTTCTCCGCCGGGACCTGGGCGTCCTCGAAGAAGATCTCGGCCGTGTTCGACGCCCGGTGCCCCATCTTGTCCTCGACCTTGCCGATGGAGACACCGCGGATCGTCTTTGGAACGATGAAAGCGCTGAGCCCCCGGGGGCCCTTCTCCGGCGCGGTGTTGGCGAAAACCAAGAAGAGGTCGGCAACGCCGGCGTTGGTGATGAAGCACTTGGATCCGTTGATGACGTACTCGGAGCCGTCCTTCCTGGCCGTCGTCTTGATGGCCGCCGTGTCGGAACCTGCCTCACGCTCAGTCAAGCAATAGGAGGCGAAGGTCATCTTCTGGGTGGCCGGGGCGAGGAACCGCTTCTTCTGCTCTTCCGACCCGAAGAGAAGGATGGGCGTGAAGGCGAGCGAGTTGGCCATCATCGACGTGTACATGCCCGCGCAGCCCCAGGCCAGTTCCTCGCTCAGGATCACGGTCTCCAGGTCACTCAGTCCGCCCCCTCCGTATTCGGCGGGGATGGTGCTGGTGAGGAAGCCCGTGTCGAAGGCCTTCTTCATGACCTCTACGGGGAACTCCTCTCCCCTGTCGTAGCGCGCGGCCACGGGCCTCATCTCTTTCTCAGCGAACTCATGGGCCATTTTCTGAAGAGCCTTTTGTTCTTCGGTCAAGCTGAAATCGATCACGTCTTCTCCTCCTCGAACCCGACGGATACGGCTCGAAAAATACGGCGAATATATACTTTATCGAAGCGGCAAAGTCAAACCAACTCTGACACCGAAAGTTTCCGATAGGACGTGAGTCGGAATTCCGGGATATGAATCCATTCTCTGGAATTGGCATCATGCCCCTGGAATTGAGGGTAACACCAGAATCCGGCGTCATCGCTTGAGAAACATCAATCCTATCGGCAATTCTGGGTGACGGAGCTAACCTGACTTATTCATAAAAATGCCGATGCGTTGTTTAACTCAAGCGATATCTGCGATATCTCCGATAAACCGATTTATCATTCGATTTCCGAAAGTTCATCTCAACAAAACCGGCATTTTTACCCTCCGGGCGAGCCGATCCGGCCGCATCTGCTTTGTTGCGAAGGGTTCGCAGTACCGGGAGTACAGCTTCACCCTCCGCGCCTCGCATCTGCAGCCGCCTCGACTCGTGAATAGGCCAGGCTAATACGAACGCAATAAAAGAAGTTACAATGTATGAACGGCACTGAATGCCGTCCTCAAGCCCCCGTAGCGGAGGGGGACCCGAGCCCTATGAAGGCTATATCGGCGACCCGCCCAAGACTCTGTCCATATTTCTTGCCACCCCCTACCCCCTCCGATAATCGGAGGGGGGCTCTGAGATCGTCCGTGTCGCCGGCAGAGGTGCGACGGGGGGAACCGACGGGACTGGTTCCCCGGGGGTCGGGGAAGTGAGGGCGGCTTCAGGCCGCTTAAAGTCAGATGTCAAACTATCTAATGCGTTCGTATTAGCTCAGGTAGATGAACCGCTCCCGCGTCAGGGCATATACGGCATTCTTGATCCCAAACATCTCCTGGGCGATATCCTGGGGACGCGGGCTCTTGCCCGGCAGGATAGGCACCGTGATGAAAAGTTTTCGCCTTTTCCATTCCAGGGCCAGGGCGACGCCTTCCGGTTTCTTCGGCTCATAAGCCGCGATGAGAGCTTTCGCCGTTTTCACCCCGGAGGGCTTCTTCTCCGCCCCGCGCCCTTCGCCGGCCTCATGAAGGGCAGCCTCGACCCCGGGATCCTTCAGGTCCAGCGAATAGACGATCCCGGCCAGGTTCCGGTTCATGGATGGGGACGCCGCGTCGAGCCTCGTGAGCTTCAGCATGCGGATCCCCGCCGGAAGGGACTTGTTCATGCGCCCGACGAATTCCTTTTCTTCGAACAGAAAGGCCGAGCGGAACTCCATCGGCTCTTCCCGCCCCTCCATCCCCAGGGCCAAAGCCGGGCCATAAGAGACCAGCATTTTGGGATGAAACCCCTGGGACTGCAGCACCGTGACCCCGGCCCTCCGAAAGGCCCTCTGCAGGACGTGGATGAGATCGATGTGGGACAGGAAACGGGCCGGTCCCCGCTTGGAATAAAAGGCCAGATAGCGTTCCGCGGCATCTGATTTTTTTCCAATCCGGGGAGCCCCACCCGGCTTGACCCTGATCTTCTCGTCGTGGTTTTTTATCTTAAGCTCCGGAAGGTCACACGCCTTGCATTCCGCGCACATCGTTTCGTAACAGGAAGGGGACTCCAATTCCTCGAGCGCCCTGCCCAACTCCCGCAGCAGGTGGGATTTTCTGATCCCCGTGTGGATATGGTCCCACGGCAGGACGGCCTCGGTGTCGATCTCTTTCCAATAGTCCTCCGGAGGGACGCCTTGCCGATCGAAGGCCTCCTGCCAGAGGTCTACGTTCAGATGATTGCCCCAGCTTTCGAACCTGGCGCCCTTGTCCCAGGCGGCCTTAAGGACTCCGGATAAGCGCCTGTCGCCCCGCGAGAAGACCGCCTCCAAAAGCGAGGTATCGACAGGGTGCTTCTTGAATTCGACGGACCTGGACCGCCTCAGCTCGGAGCGCAGGTATTCCTGCTTCTCCGAAAGAGTCTCCCCGTCATCCATGGCGAGCCATTGGAAAGCCGTGTGGGGCTTGGGGATGAAAGAAGACACGCTGAGGTTGATGCGCGGCGGCGTGCCGAGGATCTTCTCGCCGAGGCCTGTGATCTCCCTGACGAGATTGACGATCCCGGCGAGGTCCTCGTCCTTTTCGGTGGGCAGGCCGACCATGAAATAGAGCTTGACGAGCTTCCATCCTCTGGAGAAGGCGTAAGTCACGGCATCCCGGATCTCGCGGTCGTCGAGCTTCTTATTGATGACGCGGCGCAGGCGCTCCGTCCCCGCCTCCGGAACGAGGGTGAAGCCCGTCTTCCGCACCTTGACGATGTTCTCCACGATCTCGGGCGAAAGCCCTTTAGGTCGAAGGGAAGAAAGGGAAAGCGAAACTTTCCGGTCCTCCAGCTCTCCCATGAGGACCCGGACAGTTTCCTCAAGATAAGGGTAATCGCTGATCGACAGGGCGGTCAGGGAAGCGTCCTCGTATCCGGTGCGGCAAAGGCTTCGGTCCATCGTCCGGATGATCTTGTTGGGGCTCTTGACACGAAAAGGAAAGTAGAGGCTCGAGGCCTGGCAGAACCGGCAGTTCTGCGGGCAGCCCCTGGCGGCCTCGATGGCAACCCGGTCGAAAACGGCCCCCACGCCGGGGACGACGATCCTTTCGGGGAACTCCGAATTCACGAAGGTCTTCAGGACCCTTTTTTCGATCCGGGCGGGGGCGCCCTCAATGGGCCTTGGAACGAGCAGCGGAGACCTGTCCATCTTTTCGGGCTCATAGAGCGATGGAACGTAAACCCCCTGGACCATCGAAAGCTCCCTGAGGGCCGTTTGTTTATCCGCGCCTGCTTCCTTCAATGACATGATCTTTTCCACGATCTCGGGGAAGGCCTCTTCCCCATCGCCCAGGAGGAAAAGATCGAAGAAGTCGGCCACCGGCTCCGGATTGAAGGCGGCCGGTCCGCCGGCGATAATGAACGGCACGTTTCTGCCCCTTTCGGAAGAAAGAACGGGGATGCCGCCGAGGTCGAGAACGGTCAGGATATTAGAATAATTGAGCTCGTAGAGAAGGGAAACACCGACGACGTCGAACTCATAGAGCGGGATCCTGTTCTCCAGGGAATAAAGGGGAAGGCCGGCTCCCCGGAGTCCCTGCTCGAAGTCCGACCAAGGGGCGAAGACCCGCTCGGCCAGGACGTCCGGACGGGCGTTAAGGATATGATAGAGGATCTTCTGCCCCAGGTAGGACATGCCGATCTCGTAGGCGTCGGGAAAAATGAGGGCGACCTTGGCCCTGACCTTCCGGGGGTCTTTGCGAACCTGGTTCCACTCCCCTCCGACATAGCGCCCCGGCTTCTCTACGGTCCGGAGGACCCGCTCCAGGCGTTTCTTGTCGATCGGGATCATGCTCTTGGCCATGGCCTTATATCATAGTCGATTCCCGGCGCGTTAAAAAGGGCCTTGAGATCCCCCCCGGAAGATCAGACGTTGGCAAACCGCCTCATCCTCACGTTGATGACGAGGCCTACAGCCAGAGTATTCGATACCAGCGAGGAGCCGCCGTAACTCAACAAGGGCAGCGGCACTCCCGTCACCGGAAAGAGCCCGATGATCATCAGGACGTTGATAAAGAACTGGAAGGCGATGAGCATGGAGGCCATGAAGATGATGTAGACCCCGGCCCTGTCCCGGGCCATTCCCGCGGAAAGGAACATCTTGGCCAGCATCAGAAAGGTGGACAGCATGACGAAGAAAACCCCCAGGAAACCGAACTCCTCCCCGATCACCGAAAAGATAAAATCCGTGTGCCGGGCCGGCAGGAACCGGAGCTGGCTCTGCGACCCCTTGAGGAAACCCTTGCCCGTCAGCCCGCCGGACCCTATGGCGATCTTCGACTGGAGGATGTGGTATCCGGCGCCTTTGGGATCCTGACTGGGATAAAAGAGCGTCGTGAGCCGCTTTTTCTGGTAATCCTTCAGGGCGAAATTCCAACCGACGAGGCCCACCGCCAACGACACGACCAACAGGATGGCGATCGTCTTCTTTCTCAGGCCGGCCAGGATGAAGGCGGCCAAGAGAACCGGGACGAACGTCAGGGCCGTTCCAAGGTCGGGCTGCGCGGCCACGAGGATGAAGGGGCCAAGGACGATGAGAATGGCCTGGACGCCGACGTTTGAGCTGAGGGTGCTTTTCTTGTATTCGGAAAAGATCCTGGCCAGAAGGAGGATCAAGGCGATCTTAGCCAGTTCCGAAGGTTGGACCTGGAAGAACGGCAGCTTGATCCAGCTCTTCGTATGGGCCACGAGCCTGGCAAAGAGGAGCAGGCCGGCCAGGACCACCGTCACCGCCAGATAAAAATGGAGCGAGTAGGTCATGAGGACCTTGTAGTCCACGGCCAGGCAGAGGAAAAGAAAGGCCAGGCTGACCACGATGAAGATGACCTGCTTCATGGAATAGTTGCCCGGGAGGAAATGGGAAGAGCTGTAGATGAAGATGACTCCGATGACGGAGTTGACGATAAGAAGCCCGATCAGGACCCAATCGATCTCGTGGAAGGCTCCCCTATCGATCATTTTTCTTCCTGTAGAGATCGAAGATCTGCCCGGCCAGGGGGGCGGCCGCCGCGCCGCCGGACCCGCCGAACTCGACCAGCACTGTCACCACGAGCTTCGGATCGGACCTCGGCGCGAAGCCGGCGAACCAGGAGTGGGTCTTCTTGATCTCCTTCCCCTGATGCTGAAGTTTTTCCGCCCGCTCTGTGCTGATCCATTGCGTAGAACCGGTCTTGCCGCAGACGTCGAACCCTTCCACCCTGGCGCCTCTTCCCGTCCCTTCGTCGTTGACGGACATCCACATGCCCTGGATGACCATCTCGAATGTCTCGCGCTTGATGGGGACGGCCGTTTTGCCGCTCTCTTCCTTTCCGTTCTCCGGCGGGACCAGGCAGGGGACGACGCGGACTCCCCTGTTGGCGACGCAGGCGACCATGTCGGCAATTTGAAGCGGGGTAACCAGAAGAGGGCCCTGCCCGATGGAGACGGAGATCGTCTCCCCCCGGAACCAGGGCGCTTTAGACGTTTTCAGCTTCCACTCCGGGTCGGGCACCAGGCCTTCTTTTTCTCCGGAAATGTCTATGCCCGTCTTCTGACCGAGCCCCATCAGCCTGGCGTATGAGGCGATGGGTTCGATGCCCATCCTCCGGCCCAAATTATAAAAATAGACGTTGCAGGAGTTTTTGATCCCGTTAGTCAGGTTCATCATGCCGTGTCCCGGCTTGAACCAGCAGGAGAAGACATTCCCGTAGATCTCCAGGGAGCCTCCGCAGAAATAGGCTGTCTGCCCGTCAACGAAGCCGGAGTCGAGCCCGGCCGTGGCCATGACGATCTTGAAGATGGACCCGGGAGAGTAGAGCCCCCGGATGGCCCGGTTCTCGAGCGGATAGGCCGGGTCGTTGACGAGGCTCAGCCACTCTTCCGGGGTAAACCGGCTGATGAATTTATTCGGATCATAGGTCGGGAAGCTGGCCAAGGCCAGGACTTCTCCATTCCTCGGGTCCATGGCCACGATGGTCCCTTCCTTGTCCTGAAGGAGTTCCTCGGCCTTCTTCTGGAGGTCATAGTCCAGCGTCAGACGCAGACTTTTCCCCTGCCGGGGCTCTACTCTGGTCATCTCTCCCCGGCTTCTGCCAAGACTATCCACGATCTCCAGGAGGCGCCCGTCCTCCCCGGTGAGCACGTCGTCATACTGCCGTTCGATGCCCGTTTTCCCAGCCATGTCCCCCCAATGCCGCTTTCCTGCCGCACCGGTCTTGAAATCCTCGGGCGAAAGCTCTTGGAGGTAGCCAAGAACATGGGTCGCTGACTTCCCGAAGGGATAGGACCTCTTCGGTTCGATCTCGACCTCGAGCTCCGGGAATTCCAGCTTGCGAGACTCAATCCGGGCGACCTCCTCGGAGGTCAGGTTGTCCTTGATCACGATGGGCTGGAACGCGGCGCTCAACTTGTACTTCTCGATCCTCGCCTTGAGGTCGGCTGCGTCGATACCGAGGAGATGGCTGATGTTCCTGTAGGACGCCTCGAAATCCTTGATGTTCTCCCGGATGATGGACACCTTGAAGCCGGCCGTATTGTCCGCCAGTATGAATTTTCCGTTTCTGTCCGTGATCACGCCGCGGGGGGCCGGCAGGACCCTCTCCCTGAGCCGGTTGGCCTCGGCCAACCGCCAGTATTTTTGGTGGTCCAGGATCTGGACCTTCCAGTAATAAACCAGGATAAGGATGAGCAGGCCGGCCAGCACGTAGAAAACCACCCTGGCCCTCTTGAGGATGAGAGAAAGGTCCTCGTAGATCCTATCTTTCCTGAACATGCAAGAGCCTATGTTTGGGGAGCCTTGAGGCGGCGAACCAGGGCGAAGATCGAGCTCCCCAGAACCGCCGTCGCCAGGGGCTGGAAGAAGAAGAGCGCGTTCCCGGTGATCATCCGCTTGGAGAAGACGAGCGCATAAAGGAACGCCCATATGGCCAGTTCGCCTGTGGCCAGAATGAAGATGAAGATGAAGTTACGAAAGAACGGGATGATGTTCATCTTCCTGGAGAAGTACCCGGCCGAGAAGCCCAGGAGCGTCTTGGAAAGGCCCGCAACGCCGAAGACCCCCAGGGAGAACGAATCCTGGAGGAGGCCGCAGAAGGCGCCGAGGACGACGCCGAAGAGCTCGCCTTTGAGCACGGAGAAGAAGATGACCACGAGACTGAACGTGTTGAGGATGAGGAGGAGCGAGGGGTCGACCCTGCCGAGCAGGCTGTAAAGGACGAAGGCCGCCAGCGTCGCGGCCGCGGTTTTCAGGATTTCCTTCATGTTCGCCATTCCTCAGAACAGGTCCTCGAAGCGCTCTTTCAGGACCGCCACCTGGTCCAGGTCGCCATAGCTGAAAAAGGGCCGGACCAGGATCGTCTTGAAAAAAGAGCCGTCGGTTTTGATGACCGTGATCCTCCCCACCCTGATCCCGGAAGGAAAGAGCTTATCGTAACCCGTCGTGAAGAGGTCCTCGCCCTCCTGCCCTCCCGGCGACGTGGTCACCACATACTTGATCCGGCAGTTTCCCCGGGAATCGCCGGAGAGGACCCCAACGACCTTGTCGGTTCCCGAGATGACGCTCACGCCGGCGTCCTCATCGGTGATCAGCTGGACCTTGGCCTCTTTGAGCGCGACGGGCTCGATGACCCGTCCGACCAGATTGCCATGCTTGTCGCAAACAGCCATGTTCGCCTTGACCCCGTCGACGCCCCCCCTGTTGATGACGATGGACTTGTAATAGTTGCTCGCATCGACGCCGATGACTCGGGCGGACAGCACGGTCTTCCGGATGGCGGCCAAGTTATCCTGGATCATCTTATCGCCCTGAAGGAACTTCAATCTGTCCAGGAGGAGCATGTTCTCCTGCCGGAGGAAGAAGATGTCCTTTTTAAGCTTCTGGTTCTCGACCCGGACACCCCTGAGGCGGAAGAATCCGTTCCAGGTTCCAGATACGGCCGCGCCTGCCGAAACGACTACCCTCTGAACGGGCGAGAAAACCGAAAAGATGATCTTCTTAAAAAGCGTGTGCTCGCTGCCTAAGGGAACCTGGATCGAGATCAGGAGGAGATTGAAAAACACGAGGCCGGCCAAGACGACGACATTTTTCCGCTCTCTCAGAGAAAAGGGCATGGGCCTCTTAGGATCTCGATCTATATAAGAGAAATCTTCTTCAGGAGCTCGAGGTCGTCCAGCATCTTCCCAGCGCCCAGAACGACGGTGGTCAAGGGATCGTCCGTGATGAAAACGGGAAGCTGCGTCTCTTCGCGGATACGCTTGTCCAGGTTCTTGAGGAGCGCGCCGCCTCCGGTCAAGATGATCCCCCGGTCGATGATGTCGGCCGACAGCTCGGGGGGCGTCCTCTCGAGGGCGATCCGGATGGCGTTGACGATGGAGGCCACGACCTCTTCGATCGACTCCCGGACCTCCTGATCGTCCACGACGATGGTCTTGGGGATGCCCTCGCGGAGGTCCCGTCCCTTGATCTCCATCGTCAAGGGCAGGTCGAGCGGGTAGGCGGACCCGATCTGTATCTTCACGTGCTCGGCCGTTCGCTCACCGATCAGGAGGTTATACTTCTTCTTCAAATAGTGGATGATGGACTCGTCCATCTCGTTGCCGGCGATGCGGATAGAGTGGCTGAAGACGATCCCGTCGAGCGAGATGACGGCAATGTCCGTCGTTCCGCCGCCGATGTCCACGACCATGTTGCCCGTCGGTTCGGAGATCGGCAGGCCCGCGCCGATGGCCGCCGACATGGGCTGCTCTATAAGGTAGACCTCGGACGCCTTTGCCCGCATGGCAACGTCCTTGACGGCCCGGCGCTCGACCTGGGTGATCCCGGTCGGAATGCCGATGACGATCCGGGGCCTGAGGAGAAAGCCGTGGTTCTCCATCGCCTTTTTGATGAAAAAATCGAGCATCTTCTCGGCGATCTCGAAGTCGGCGATGACGCCGTCGCGCATGGGCTTGATGGCGATGAAGCTGTTGGGCGTCTTCCCCAGCATCTCCTTGGCCCGCGCACCGACAGCCTCGACCTTCCCCGTTTGCTTATTGATGACGACGACGGAAGGCTCCTGGACGATGATCCCCTTGCCCTTCAGAAAGACGAGGGTGTTGGCGGTTCCCAGGTCGATGGCCAGATCACAGAAAAAACGGCTTTTCATCCAGCTCAATATGCTCATCTTGTCCTTCTTTTCACAAAGTCATTATTTACCATAAAATCAGAATTATGGCAAATGGAGACAATGTGGGCGTTTGCGTTTCTTTTCGTGTGAGAAGGGATTCAAGGCTCGGGGCGCGCCCCTGCGCCTTGTCATCTATTTTGCTTACGAAAAGAAATGCTTCCCTGTCGGGTGAAAAGCCCGCTTGACTTTGCCTCGGGAAATCTAATATACAATAAGAAAATCAATCGACAAGGAGAGCGTGATGAGCCATCAACCGTACGTTCCGGAAAAGACCGAGATGAAGGAGTTCACCCTGCGGGCCTTGATCATCGGACTTTTGATGACCGTGATCCTGGGCGCGGCGAACGCCTATCTCGGCCTCAGGGCGGGCATGACCATCGCGGCCACCTATCCGGCCGCCGTCATCGGCATGGCGGTGCTCCGCCTGATGAAGGGCTCGATCCTTGAAGAGAACATCGCCCGGACCGTGGGTTCGATCGGCGAATCCGTCGCCGCGGGCGCCATATTCACGATCCCGGCCTTCCTCATGGTCGGCGCCTGGACGAATTTCAACACGTTTGATGCGTATATCAAATCCACCCTGCTGATGTTCGTCGGAGGACTTCTCGGCATTCTTTTTGTCACCTTCCTGCGGCGGGTCATGGTCACGGACCCGGACCTGCCCTTCCCCGAGTCCGTCGCCGCCTCCGAGATCCACAAGGCCGGCCAGAAAGGCAGCGCCGGCGCCAAGCACCTCTTCCAGGCCATGGGTGTCGGCTCTCTGCTCTACGCCCTTGGGGTCGTCCAGCTCTTCGCCGCCAGCAAGGACTTCATCCTCAAAGTCGGCACGATCGGCTCGAGCTTCGTCCGACTGGGCGCGGACCCAACGTCCCCCAAGGTGGACGCGGGCGGTACCGTGGCCGTGGCCGGTCCCGGGATCTACCCGGCCTACATCGGCGTCGGCTACATCATCGGTCCCCGCCTGGCGTCCCTGAACTTCGCCGGCGGGGTCCTCGCCTGGGGGTTGTTCGCTCCCCTGCTCATGTATTTCCTCGGCCCGCAGCTCATCGAAAAATTCTACGGGCCCGGCGTGGCCATGTCCCAAGTAGGCTGGGAAGGGATGGTTACGAACGTCTGGAAATTCATCATCCGACCGATCGCCGTCGGCGGCATGCTTGTCGGCGCCGGCTACACGCTCTTCAAAATGAGGAAGAACCTCGCGGTCGGGATCAAGAGGTCGATGGGCGACGTCAAAAAGGCCGCCTCCCAAGCCGAGGTCTCATCGCGCCTCGAAAAGGACCTCAATATCAAGCTCGTGCTCGGCGGTCTCGGGACCGCGTTCGTCATGATGGTCTTTGTCTACAAGATGTTCACCGGGACCTTCCCGCCGGCCCTCCTGGCGGCCGGGGTCATGGCCGTGGCGGGCTTCTTCTTCGCCGCCGTCTCAGGGAACCTCGTCGGGACGATCGGATCCTCCAATAACCCGATATCAGGCCTGACCCTGTCGACTCTCATCATCGCCGCCCTGCTCATGGTCGTCATCGGGGCGACCGGCCCCAGCGGTGTCGCCGCCGTTCTCGGCGTCGCCGCCGTCGTCTGCGTTTCCTCGGCCACGGCCGGCGAAATGCTTCAAGACCTCAAGGTCGGACATCTCCTCGGCGGCACGCCCTGGAAGATGCAGGTCGGGAACATCTTCGGCGTTCTCGTCGCTTCGATGGTCCTTTACTTTCCCCTGATGCTCCTGATCGGCGCCTTCAAGCTCGGTGAGAAGGACCTGCCCGCTCCCCAGGCCGGGCTCATGGCCGCCCTGGCCAAGGGGATCGTCGGCGGCGAGATGGCCTGGCCGCTGGTCATCGTCGGCATGCTGATGGGTTTCGCCCTTATCCTGGTCAAGGTCAGCTCGCCCATGCTGGTCGCCGTCGGCATGTACCTGCCGCTCGAAACGACATTCGCCATCTTCTGCGGCGGCATGATCAAGGGCCTCGTCAACAGCTTTGCCGCCAGGCGGAACCTGAATCCCGCCCAGAGAGCCCGTACCGAAAACGTCGGCATCCTTTTGGCCGCCGGACTGATCGCCGGCGAAGGGCTAACGGGCCTCTTGCGCGCCCTCTGGAAGTTCCTGTTCCTCCAGAACGTCATCGGCTTCGACATCCCGACCATCTTCAAGTCTCCTAATTATCTTCTGGGACTCGTGGTGCTTGGCCTGATCGCGTTCTATCTCATCCGGGTCCCGCTGAAGAACGCCGGCGCGCCGGATGAGCCTCCTCCGCCTTTGGCCGTTATTTGATCAGAAAAGCGGAACAGGCTTTAGGGATGGCTTCTCATGAGGGCGGGCACTCGCGTTGGCCTGGGGATGCCAAATTTGCCGACAGGGCATGAGTCCGAATTCCGGGACTTAAACCCATTCTCTGGAATTATGGGGTGGGTCCATTATCTTGAAAGCTTTGGGCGGATAGCCTAAAATAGAACTGAGAGAGAACAATGGCTATCCGAGAGATCTTGAAGATCGGGCACCCGGCCTTGACGCAGAAGGCGGCCCCGATTGAGTCCATCAACAAGGAGATCATCGATCTCGCCCACGACATGGTCGAGACCCTTCACGCGGCGCCGGGGATCGGTCTGGCCGCGCCCCAGGTGGATGTCGGTAAGCGACTGATCGTCGTCGACCTGTCGGTCGGCGAGGACCCGGTCAGCCTGATCGTCCTTGTCAACCCCGAGCTCATCAGCCAGGAAGGCAGCGTCGTCTGTGAAGAAGGCTGTCTCTCGGTCCCCGACATCTATGAAAAGGTTGCCAGGCCTTACAAGGTCGTGGTCAGGGGTCTGGACCTGGAAGGCACGGCAAAGGACATCAAGGGAGAGGACTTGCTGGCCCGCGTCCTCTGTCACGAGATCGACCATCTGGAAGGCCGGCTCTTCATCGAACACCTTTCGCCGCTCAAGAGGGCCTTGATCAAGAAAAAGTTCCGGAAACAGCAGCTAAAAAGCCGCCTCTAATGAGGATCGTATTCTTCGGAAGTCCGCCCGCCGCCCTCCCGTCCCTGGGCGCTCTCCTCGAAGCCGGCCATTCCGTCGAGCTCGTCATCACCCAACCCGACAGGCCGGCGGGACGGGGCCGGAAACTCAGGCCGAGCGCGGTGAAGGTTTTCGCCATCGCCCGTGGCCTTCCCGTCCTTGAGCCCGCGAAGATCCGAAAGGACGAGTCGGTCCTGGAAAGGCTCCAGGCGGTCCGTCCTGACATTCACGTGGTTGCCGCCTACGGCCAGATCATTCCGGTCTCCATCACGGACTTTCCGCCCCGCCATTCCGTGAACGTCCATTTCTCCCTATTGCCGAAGTACCGGGGAGCCTCCCCCGTCCAATGGGCGATCATCAATCGGGAGACCAGGACAGGGGTCACGATCTTCGAGCTGAACGAGAGGATGGACGAGGGGAATATCCTTGCGATGGAGGCGACGGACATCCAACCAAGAGAAACGGCCCGCGATCTCGAAACGCGGCTGGCCGCCATGGGTGCGGCGCTTCTCGTGCGGACGCTGAAGGACATCGACCGCATCGTACCCGTCCCCCAGGATCACTCCCTGGCGACCCTGGCCCCAAAGATCCGGAAGGATGACGGCGCGATCGACTGGGGCGAGGAGGCCGCGGCCATCGACGGAAGGGTCCGGGCTTTTCAACCCTGGCCGTCCGCCTTCTCATTCCTCAAAGGGAAAAGGGTCCAGGTCCATCGCGGGATGGCGCTTGGAACGAGGTTCATGACCTCACCACCCGGGACGGTTCTGGCCGTCGGCAAGGGCGGACTTGACGTTGCGTGCGGAGGCGGGACGATCTACAGGATCCAATTCCTCCAACCCGAAGGTAAAAAGGAGATGGACGCGCATGCGTTCTCCCTCGGGGCCGGCGTCCGTGCCGGCGACGTGTTCATCCGGTCCTGAACGTCCTTCTCCCGTTGTCAAACCGCGTCGGTGCATCTTTTCTTAGTGCCCTCTCATCGCGGCCTTCGACAGGCGCATGGAAACACCCTCATAGAAAATCGGTTTTGTGATCCGAACAACGAGCGGGGGTCTATTCTTCGAGGATGTAGTTGTAGGGATTGACGGATGTGTCGTTGATCCTGACCTCGTAATGGAGGTGAGGGCCCAAGGCCTTGCCCGTCTTGCCGATATAGCCCAGCAGGTCTCCCCTCTTGATCCTCTGCCCCGCCTTGACGATGTATTTGTCGAGGTGACAGTACTGGGTGACGACCCCTCCGCCGTGGCTGATGATCACCGTCCGGCCGAAGAATTTGTCATAAGCAGCTTCGATCACATTGCCGTCGGCGGTCGCCACGACGGGGTTCCCGAAGTTCGTCGCGATGTCGATGCCGCGGTGGAAGGTCCTCTTGCCGGTGAACGGGTCGATCCTGTATCCGAAAGGAGATGAGACCCAGCCCTGGGCCGGCCAGATGGTCGGCGTCGTGGCCAATCTGGCCGTCTGACTCTCCAGTATATTGACCAGGGAGCCGAGGTTCTTCTCTACGCTGTCGGCCTTCTGGGAGAGGTTCTGGATGGCGCTGAACGAGATGCTCTGGGGATCGGGCTCCGGTTCGGCCGCACCTTTAGGTCCGGAGTCGCCGCCGCCCAGGCCCGGTTCTCCCTTGATCACGTCCGGCGACTTGAAACCCATCATGACATTGAGCTTCTTGGCATAGCTCTCAAAGCTTGAAATCGTGGTCTTGAGCCGCTGGATGTACCCTTCATAATTGGAAATCTTTTCTTTCTGCTCCGTGTTCTCCTTGGCCAGGGTCTTGTACTTCGAGCGGGTGACGTTCATCGAAAAATAGTCGACCAGGATGATGGAGAGGGCCACGAGGACGAGCGCCGCCCCGCCTATCAGGAACTTCATGGATCTCTTGGAGAAGGTCAGGGTCTTGAAGTTGGTCTTGGAGTGCGGAACAATGATGACGGAAAAGAACTTCTTAGCCATGAATACCTTCTTTGATTAACACAATTAAAAAATCCGTGTCAAGCGATTTATTCCGTCCTAAAGGCTCCGTCCGAAAAACTTAGTATGTTAGACGATAACAGAAACGCCCCGCTTTGGCAAGCTCTCCTAAAATTCCCGGTAGGATTCTTTCTTCTCAAGCGATGACGCCGACTTCTCATGATACCCGGAATTCCAGGGACACGACACCAATTCCAGAGAATGGATTCATGTCCCGGAATTCCGACTCGCGTCCTATCGGCAATTTTAGCAAGCCCTCATCCGCCGCAGAGAACGGCCCCGCCGTTGACGTTCAGGGTTTCGCCGGTGATGTGGATCGCCAGGTCCGAGGCCAGAAAAAGGATCGGCCCGGCAATGTCCTCCGGAGCCGGGATCCTCTTCAGCGGGATGGACTGCCTGACCTTTTCCCGGAACCCGGGCCGGCTGAAAACCTCCGTGCACATGTCGGTATCCACCCAGCCGGGGGCCACGCCGTTGACGCGGATGTTGTGCGGGGCGAGCTCGACCCCCAGCGACTTGGTCATGGCGACCATGGCGCCCTTGCTTGCCGCATAATGGGAATGGAAGGCCTCCCCGCGGAGGCCGGCCGTGGACCCGACGTTGATGATCCACCCCCGTCCGCGCCTTTTCATGAGGGGAACGGCCGCGTTGCACACATAAAAGACACCTTCGATGTTGACGGCCATGGTCTCCCTCAAGACATTTTCGTCCATGGACCCCATCTCGAGATAGGTCCAGATCCCGACGTTGTTCACGGCGATATCCAGGCCGCCCCATTTCCTGTCGATGTCCGCGATCATATCGTCAACATCCTTTTTTACGGAAATCTCGGCCTTGTAGACAAGGCATTCCCGGCCGAGCGCCTCGATCTCCCTTTGGACATCCTCGGCCGCCGTCTTGTTTCGCTGGTAGTTGATGGCGATGTCACAGCCGGCCCGGGCGAACATTATGGCCGCAGCCCGGCCAATCCCCCGCGAACCACCGGTGATCAGGGCCTTTCGGCCGTCCAAGCGGATCATGATGCCTCCTGTCATGTCATTCGTCGATCAAATCTGAAACCGTCAGGCCGGATTCAGCCTGTATAGCTCAACGTGAAATCCTTCATCTTGTGGAATTCGAGATAACGATAGATGTCCGCGGCGTTGGGCAGGACCTTCTCGTTCATCACGGAGAAATAGTCGTCGACCGTGGGCAGTCGGCCCCGAAGGGCGGCGACGGCCGCCAGCTCGGCGGAGCCGAGGTAGACACGGGCCCCGTCCCCCATCCGGTCGTCGAAGTTCCGCGTCGACGTGGAGATGATGGTCGCCTTCGGCCGGACCCTCGCCTGGTTTCCCATGCACAAGGAGCACCCCGGGATCTCCATCCTCACCCCGGCGCCGGAAAAGATCGAGTAATGGCCCTCGCGCATAAGCTGGGCGGCGTCCATTTTTGTCGGCGGCGTGAGCCAGACCCGGACCGCGAGGTATCCAGCCTTGTCGAAGATCCGGCTCGCCGCCCGGAAGTGGCCGATGTTCGTCATGCAGGAGCCGATGAATACCTCGTCGATGGCGTCCCCCGCGACCTCCGACAGGAGCTTGACATCGTCGGGGTCGTTGGGGCAGGCCAGGATGGGTTCCCGGACGGCGCCCAGGTCGATGTCGAGGACCGCGGCATACCCGGCGGCATGACCGTCCCTCTTGAGCAGAACGGGGGACTTCAACCATGCTTCGCAGGCTTCAATCCTCTTTTCCAGGGTGCCGGCGTCCCTGTACCCTTCCACGATCATCCTCCGCATCAGGGCGACGTTGCTCCGCAGGAATTCAGCGACCCTTTCTTCGCCGAGGGCGATGACGCCACCGGCCGCTGAACGCTCCGCGGTCGCGTCGGTCAGCTCATAAGCCTGTTCGACGTTCAGGTCCTCCAGCCCTTCCATTTCGATCAGCCGGCCGTTAAAGACGTTCTTCTTCCCCTTCTTGGCGACCGTCAGAAGCCCTTCCTTGATCGCGAAATACGGGATGGCATTGACGGCATCCCTGAGGGTGATCCCCGGGTTGAGTTTTCCCGAGAACCGGACCAGGACGGACTCGGGCATGTCCAGGGGCATGAAGCCCAGGGTCCCGGCGAAGGCGACGAGGCCCGAACCCGCGGGGAAGCTCAGCCCGATGGGAAAGCGGGTGTGCGAATCCCCGCCCGTCCCCATCGAGTCCGGAAGGAGGAGCCGGTTCAGCCAGGAATGGATAACACCGTCCCCGGGCTTGAGGGCGACCCCCTTCCTATCGATGACGAAAACGGGCAGGGTCTTGTGCATCCTGACATCGGCGGGGTTGGGATAGGCCGCCGTGTGGCAGAACGACTGCATGAAGAGGTCGGCCTGGAACTCGAGGCAGGCCAGTTCCATGAGCTCGTCAGCCGTCATCGGTCCCGTCGTGTCCTGGGAGCCGACGGTCGTCATTCTCGGCTCGCAGGCCGTCCCCGGAAGGACGCCATCGACCCCGCAGGCCTTTCCGACGATCTTTTGGGCCAGAGAAAAGCCCTGCCCCGGCCCGGGCCTGGGGTTTTCGATCGCGGTGAAGAATTCCGGTTTGCCCATCCCGAGCGCCTTTCGGGCCCTTCCGATCAGCTGCCTTCCGATGATCAGGTTCAGCCGCCCCCCGGCTCTGAACTCGTCCTTGATGGTGACGGGTTTGAATTCGAACTTCGCGATCTCCGTCCCCGCTTCGTTCCTGACGACACAGGCGTCGGTGTCGACGACAATGACGTCCCCCGTTTTCATCCGGCCGACGTCGCATATGATAGGCAGGCCGCCGGAATCCTCGGTCGTGTTGAAGAAAATAGGGGCGATGAGCCCGCCGAGCACGATGCCGCCCCTTCTCTTGTTGGGAACGAAGGGGATGTCCTCGCCGATGTGCCACATCACGGAATTGCAGGCCGATTTCCTTGACGACCCGGTGCCGACCACGTCGCCAGCGAAGGCCACCCTCCGGCCTTCCTTTCGGAAAGAGCGAATCGTCCTGTTCCCGGCCGGGAAACGGGTCTCTCCCATGGCGAGCGCATGCAGAGGAATGTCGGGCCGGGTCGAAGCGTGTTTGGCCGGAGAGAAGTCGTCAGTGTTGGTCTCTCCGTCCACCTTGAAAACCTTGAGCGTCAGCGACGCCGGGAACGCGGGCTTCGAAAGGAACCACTCGCCCGCCGCCCAGGATTCGAGGACGAACCGGGCGAACGGGTTCTTCAACGACATCCCCAGAACGGCCTCGAATGCCCCGTAAACAAGGATGGTCTTCTTCAGGGCCTCGGCCGCCGCTGCGGCCAGCTCCGGGTCCTCCAGGAACGCGACGAGCGGCCCGATGTTATAGCCCCCCAGCATCGTTCCCAGAAGGGACACGGCGTCCTTGCGGGAAACGAGGGAAGAGACCGATTCTCCCCGGCCGACCCTTGTCAGCCACTCCGCTTTGACCCTGGCCGCCGGGTCAACGCCGGGAGAGACCCTATCCCTCAAGAGCGCCAGGATAAGATCGCCCCTTCCGCCTTCAGGGGCTTCCAGAAACCGGCAAACATCCCAGGTCTCGGCCGGGCTGAGCGGAAGCGGCGGAATTTCCAGCTTCGCTCGTTCTTTCTCCTGGGCAAAATAAGCCTCAAGCATCTCGCTCCTCCCTTTGATCTCCTGCGAAGATCCCGACGAGTTCATCCAACGTAATAACTGTATAGAGAATCCGGCCAATTTTGTCAAAACCTATTTTGGCGATTTTCGGCCGGCCCGGTTCCTTCGACGGTTCAATAACGATCCGTATGACTGAAAGGCCTCGGGACCAGGAGCGCTCATACAGGATGGAGGGATGTTCCCAAGTCCTTCCGGGATGATCCGTTGGATTCGTTAAAGAGCCCGAAAAAGGTTGATTTCGGGGCCGATATTGTTGTAAAATATTTTCCTTAATATTCAAATCCCACAAAACGGAGGAAGACGCAATGGACAGTGCCGCCATCGTTAGGGCCAAAGAGCACTTTGGCAAGCTTCTCGAAGACCAGATGAAACGCATGGAACGAGTCAAGGCCATGCCCGATTGGATCGACTACGGCAAGATCAAACCGATCAAGATCGGCATCCTCGCCGGCGACGGCATCGGACCTTTCATCGCCACCGAGTCCAAGCGGGTGCTCGAATTCCTGCTCAAGGACGAGGTCAAGACCGGAAATGTCGAGATTCGGGACATCGAAGGTCTGACCATCGAGAACCGGGCCGCCCACAACAAAGCCATCCCGGATGACGTCCTGGTCGAGATCAAGAAGTATCCCGTCACCCTCAAGGGGCCGACGACGACGCCGAGGAAGGGCGATCCCTGGCCGAACATCGAGAGCTGCAACGTAGCCATAAGGAAGGAGCTGGACCTCTTCGCCAACATCCGGCCCGTCCGGATCCCCAAGCAGGGCATCGACTGGATCTTCTTCAGGGAGAACACGGAAGACCTTTACGCCCTCGGCCCCTATGGCATCGAGGTCGACGCGGACATCGCCATCGATTTCAAGCTGATCACCACCCCCGGTTCGGACCGGATCTGCCGCCTCGCCTTCGAGCATGCCAGGACGAACGGCCGGACCAAGGTCACATGCGTCACCAAAGCCAACGTCGTCAAAACGACCGATGGTAAGTTTCTGGAGAGCTTCTATCGCCTCGCCAAGGAATACCCCGGCATCAAGGTCGACGACTGGTATATCGACATCATGACGGCCAAACTGGTCGACGAGAAGCGCCGCCGAGACTTCCAGGTCATGGTCCTGCCCAACCTTTACGGCGACATCCTGACCGACGAGGCCGCCGAGTTCCAGGGCGGCGTCGGGACGGCGGGCAGCGCCAACATCGGCAAGCAGTACGCCATGTTCGAGGCCATCCACGGTTCTGCGCCGCGCATGGTCACCGAGGGACGGGCCCGGTTCGCCGACCCCTGCAGCATGATCCGGGCGGCCGCGATGCTCCTCGCGCACATCGGACATCCCGGGCAGGCCAAGAAGCTGGAAATGGCGCTCGACATCACCGGTCAATACGAAAAGAAGCTCGTCATCACCGGGCGCCCGACCGGGGCCACCGGGAAAGACTTCACCGACTACATCATGGATTGGATCAACAATCCGAAGCTCGAGTCGACTTGGGAAGGTTACGTCAAGGCCTGAGTCGCGAGAGAACTTAAATAAGGAGACACCCTCATGAGAAAGAAGATTGCCCTCATCGGCGGCGGCCAGATCGGCCAGATCCTGGCCATGCTCGCCGCTCAAAAGGAGCTCGGGGACATCGTCATTCTGGACGTCCCCCCGTACGAGAACATCTGCAAGGGCAAAGCCCTCGACCTGATGGAAATGGCCCCCCACGGCAACTACGACGCCAACATCAGCGGCACCTCGAACTATAAGGACATCGAGGGCGCCGACGTGGTCATCGTCACCGCCGGCAAGCCCCGCGAAGCGGGGATGACCCGGGAAGACCTGCTCAACATCAACATCAAGATCATCACCGACGTGGCCAACGGCGTCAAGCAATACGCCCCCAAGGCCTTCTGCATCATCGTCACCAACCCCCTGGACGCGATGGTCTACGTCTTCCAGAAGGTGACCGGGTTCACGAAAAACCAGGTCGTGGGAATGGCCGGGACGCTGGACACGGCCCGCTGGCGCGCCTTCATAGCCATGGAGTTGGGTGTATCGGTCGCCGACGTCGCCGGGATGGTCATGGGCGGCCACGGCCCGGATATGGTCCCCCTGCCCCGCCTGACCACGGTCGGCGGCGTTCCGTTGGAAGAGATCGCGACGAAAGAGCAGATCGACAGGCTCGTCACCCGGACCCGAGAAGCCGGGACCGAGATCGTCAAGCTTTTCGGAAAGGGATCCGCGTTCTTCAGCCCCGCCTGGAGCGCCATCATCATGGCCGAATCGTATCTCAAGGACAAACGGCGCATCCTCCCCTGCGCGGCGCTCTGCGAGGGCGAGTACGGCATCAAAGGTCTCTTTCTGGGCGTACCGTGCATGATCAGCGGCAAGGGCATCGAGAAGATCTACGAGATCAAGCTCGCCGCCGAAGAAAACGCCATGCTTCAGAAGACCATCGCGGCCGTGACCAAGACCGTCCAGGAGTGCAAGATCTGACGGACGCCCCTGGGGTTATGTGAGGGCCAGGAGATATTCCGGCCGTGACCGAACACAGGATTTCCACTCCGCTCACCGAGGACACGATCGCCGGACTGAGGGCCGGCGATAGCGTCCTCATCACCGGCTCCCTGCTCACAGCCAGGGACGAAGCTCACAAAAGACTTTCAGGGCTCATCCGGGAAGGCCGGGAACTCCCGGTCGACCTGAAGGGGCAGATCATTTATTACGTGGGGCCCACCCCTCCCCGCCCGGGAAGGCCCATAGGATCCGCCGGGCCGACATCGAGCTACCGGATGGACGCATACACGCCGGCCCTCCTCGCCCTTGGGCTCAAAGGGATGATCGGCAAGGGCCAACGCGGCCCCGAGGTCCGAAAGGCCATGCTCGAGCACGGGGCCGTCTACCTAGCGGCCGTCGGCGGCGCTGGCGCCCTTCTCTCCATGAGGATCGAAAGCGCCGAGGTCGCGGCCTATCCTGAGCTGGGCCCGGAGGCCATTTACCGCATGCGTGTCAGGGATTTTCCCTGCATCGTCATCAACGATATCCACGGGGGAGACCTCTACCAGGAAGGAAAGCAGAAATACCGAAAAGTCCAGATGCCACGATGAAGATCCACGAATTCCAGGCGAAAAGCATCCTCTCCCGGTTCGGTGTCCAGGTCCCCCGGGGGGAGGTCGCAGACGCCCCGTCGAAAGCACGCGAGATCGCTGAGCGGATCGGTCCGAAGGTCGTCCTCAAGGCCCAGGTTCACGCCGGCGGCCGGAGCAAAGGCGGAGGCATCCGGGTGGCCGAGAACCCTGAAGACGCGGAGAACTTGGCCCGCCGGATGATCGGCATGAACCTCGTCACCCCCCAGACGGGCCCGGAGGGAAAAGAGGTCCGGCGGCTCCTCGTCGAAGAGGCCTTGGACATCCGCCGTGAGCTTTACGTCGGGATCGTGATTGACAGGGCCCGGGAGGCGGCGGTCATCATGGCCTCCACCGAGGGGGGGGTGGAGATCGAGAAGGTCGCGGCCGAGAAGCCGGACCTCATATTTAAAGAATATGTGGACCCGACGACCGGACTCCTCAGCTTCCAGGCGAGGCGGTTGGCGTTTAAACTCGGGCTCGAAGGTGATACCCACAAGCAGGGCGTCAAGTTCATCGGCGCCCTTTATCGGGCCTTCGAGGCCTCGGACGCCTCCCTCGCCGAGATCAATCCGCTTGTAGTGACCGGGCAGGGTGCCGTCCTCGCCTTGGACGCCAAGATGAACTTCGACGACAATGCCCTCCCCCGCCACCTCGATATCAAGGACATGCGCGACTTGGACGAAGAATCGCCCCTTGAGGTCGAGGCTTCGAAATCGAACCTGAACTACATCAAGCTCGACGGCAACATCGGCTGCATGGTCAATGGCGCCGGGCTGGCCATGGCGACCATGGACATCATCAAGGTTTCGGGCGGGACGCCGGCCAACTTTCTGGACATCGGTGGAGGGGTCTCTGAAACTGCCGTGACCATCGCCTTCAAGATCCTGGTCTCGGACAAGGACGTCAAGGCCGCGCTGATCAACATCTTCGGAGGCATCGTCCGCTGCGATCTGGTAGCGGGCGGCATCGTCAAAGCGGCCCGCGAGATCGGCCTCAAGATCCCCATAGTCGTCCGGCTCGAAGGGACGAACGTCGACCTCGGCAAAAAGATCCTGGAAGAGTCCAGGTTGGCTTTCGCCTCCGCGCCGGACATGAAGGCGGCCGCCGAAAAGGTCGTCGCGCTGGTCAGGGGAGGGCATTGAGCCATGAGCATCCTGGTCCATGAGAACACCCGGGTTGTCGTCCAAGGGCTCACGGGAACAGAAGGGACGTTCCACGCCCAGCGCATGAAGGAATACGGCGCCAAGATCGTCGCCGGCGTGACGCCCGGCAAGGGCGGAACGACGCACCTCGGCGTTCCCGTATTCAACACGGTCGAGGAGGCCGTCGCCCGAACCGGCGCCGACGCCTCCGCGATCTTTGTCCCCCCCTTCTCCGCCGCGGAGGCCGTCATGGAAGCCGCGGACTCCGGGGTCGGCGTTATCGTCTGTATCACGGAAGGCATCCCGATTTTCGACATGATCAGGGTCAAAACCTACCTCAAGGGTCGCAGCTCGGCCCTCATCGGCCCGAACACGCCCGGCATCATCTCTCCCGGGAAGTGCAAGATCGGCATCATGCCGGGACATATCTGCAAGCGCGGCACGATCGGCATCATCTCCCGCTCGGGGACGCTGACCTATGAGGCCATCCAGCAAGTGACGAAACTCGGCTACGGCCAGTCCACGGCCGTGGGCCAAGGGGGCGACCCCATCATCGGCCTGAAGTTCATCGACTTCCTCAGGCTTTTCAAGGAAGACGACGAGACCGAAGCGGTCATCCTCATCGGCGAAATCGGAGGGATGGCGGAAGAGGAAGCCGCCGAATATATCCGCAAAGATTTTCGCAAACCCGTGGTCGGCTTTATCGCCGGCCAGACCGCACCGCCGGGGCGCCGCATGGGCCACGCCGGGGCCATCATCGCCGGGGGCAAGGGGACGGCCGCTGAAAAGATGGAAGCCTTGAAGAAAGCGGGCGTCCACGTAGCCGTAAGCCCGGCCGACATCGGCGCGACGCTTAAAAGAGCTTTGGAGTCATAGGTTCTTCCTTGCGAATATTAATGATGAACATCCTGAGGAGGAGCGTCATGGGCATTTATCTAAAGATCAGCCTGATTCTGATGTTATTATTCGTGACTGTCGCGGGCATCGCCTGGGCGGGGCAGCAGCCTCAACAGGCCCCTCCCCTTTCGGTTGAGAAGGTCAAGGGGAACATCTACCTTGTCAGCGGTGGGAGCGGGGCCAACGCCGGCTTTTTCATCGGCGAAAAGGAAGTCTTCCTCATCGACGTCAAGATGAGCCCGGAGTCGGCCCGGCAGATGCTGGATGACATCAATAAGCTCACGTCCCTTCCCGTTACGACAATCATCCTGACCCATAGCGACGGAGATCATGTCAACGGCTTTCCCGGCGTTCCGAAAGGCCTCAAGATCGTCGCCCAGGAACAATGCCGGGACGAACTCGAGGAAGCCGCCGAAGAGCAACCTTTCCTGAAAGAGTATCTTCCCAATCAAACATTCGCTTCCGACCGGACGCTAAAGTCTGGGGACGGCATTATCGATCTGCGGTATTATGGCCCCGCCCACACGAGCGGCGATACCGTGGTCTATCTCCCTGGCGAGAGCGTCGCCTTCGTGGGGGACCTGGCGTTCGTCGGCCGCGATCCCCTGGTCCACCGCCGCAAGAACGGCAGTTCCTTCGGACTGGTGAAGACGCTGAAGGCCATCCTCGGCCATGAGCCGAGGATCGAGACATTCGTCCCCGGACACAGCAGCCTCTTGACCCGGATGGACATCGATGGGCTCATCAAGTCCATCGAAGAGAAACAGTCCCGGATCAAGGCCATGGTCACCGAAGGCCGGACGCTCGAAGAGGTCAAGAAGGCCTTCGGGGTGGCGGACCCGCCCGCCGGTGGGATGCGTTTCCCGAGTTTCGTTGAGGTCATCTATCAGGAATTGACGGAGGACAAATGAAAACGGGAGCCCGCTGCCTTCTCATTCTTCTTCTTCTGAACGTGGCTGCGTTCTTGGCGTCCTGCCGGAATGTCTCAGTCGGCCGGGCGGCCTCGATCAGCGAAAAAAAGGAATCCATCAAGACCTATCCCTTCTCCGACCCGGACCCGGTGCCCGTCTTCGCCCGCTCCTCGATGTGGGGACAGGGGACCAGGCTCTATCCCTATTTCTTCTTCAACACATTCAGCGCCCAGGGGATGGACAAAGATTGGACCGTCGTCCGCCTCGAAAACCCGTATATCCAGATCTCCGTCCTCCCCCAGGTCGGCGGCAAGATCTGGGGCGCGTCGGAAAAGGCGACGGGCCGTGACTTCCTGTATACGAACCACGTTCTCAAGTTCCGGGAGATCGCCCTGCGCGGGCCGTGGACCTCGGGCGGCATCGAGTTCAATTTCGGCGTCATCGGCCACGCGCCTTCAACGGCCACACCCGTGGATTATCTCCTTCGCAAGAACCAGGATGGGAGCGTGTCCTGTGTCGTCGGCGCCCTCGACCTCCCGTCACGCACCCGATGGAGCGTCACGATCACTCTGCCTAAGGACAAATCTTATTTCGAGACAAACGCCCTTTGGTTCAACGCCTCTCCCTATAGCCAGTCCACCTACTCCTGGTCGTGCGCGGCCATCAAGGCCGCCGACGACCTCAAGTACATCTTCCCCGGCGGCGCCCAGATCGGGCACGATTACTCGGTCCCCCTCGAGCCCTGGCCTGTGGACCGCAAGGGACGAGACCTTTCCTGGTACAAGAACAACAACTTCGGCGGCGCTAAGAGCTACTTTACCGTCGGTGAATACAAGGATTTTTACGGCGCCTGGTATAAGAACTCAGATGCCGGCTTCGGCCATTGGGCCCTCTACGACGACGTCCCGGGCCGTAAGATCTGGATCTGGGACCTCTCGCGGGCCGGCGAGATCTGGGTTGACCTGCTGACGGATAAGGATGGACAATACTCCGAGCCCCAGGCCGGACGACTCTACAACCAGTCCGACCACGAATCGTTCAAGCCCTATACGGCGGAGCGGTGGCGGGAGATCTGGTTCCCGTACAGAGACATCGGACCCATGGTCAAGGCCTCGCCTGCGGGCGTTCTGAATGTGACGCCATCGGAAAACGCGCTGGACATCGGCTTCTTTCCGCTCCAAGCCCTCGATGAAGACCTGACCGTGACGGAAAAGGACGGCAAGGAGATCTTCCGCGAACATTTGAAGCTCGGCCCGGGCCGGGTGTTCAAGAAGAGTCTCCCGATCACGACCGGGGCGTTTTCTTTCGAGGTCCGCTTGGGCGGGAAGCTGTTTTACGCAAGCGACCCAAAGTCCTTTGACATCAAGAGGGCCCTCCGTTTCAGGCCCATCGATGAATCCACGGCCGAAGGCCTCTTCTTGAGCGGCAGCCGTTCGGAAAAAGCGCGTGACTTTCAGACGGCCCTGCAGAAATATCTGGCCTGTCTTGAGATTGAGCCCCTTCATGTCCGTGCCCTGACCCGAACAGCCGAGCTCTACGCGCGGCGCGGGGAATACGTGAAGGCCATGGGCTTCGCCGAAAAGGCTTTGGAGATCTCGATGTACGACGCCGAGGCCAATTATGTTTACGGCGTCATCTGCCGCAAGCAAGGCGAACTGGTGGACGCCAAGGAGACGCTGGGCTGGGCCGCCAGGTCCATGGAATATCGTTCATCGGCTTATGCCCAGCTTGCCGAGATCTCTTACCTGGAGAAGGACTTTGAGCTGGCCGTGGAGTACGGAAAACGGGCCGTTGACTTCAATGCCTTTAACCTGAACGCCAGGGAGGCCCTGGCAACGACTTATCGCGCGATGAAACAGCGCTTCCAGGCCGACAAGGAGCTCGACCTGATCCTGGCCATCGACCCCTTGGACCACCTGGCCCGCTTCGAGCGCTACCTGCTCGAGCCCGGACCGACGAGGCTCGAAGAATTCAAATCCATGATCCGCTGTGAGCTGCCCCACGAGACCTACCTCGAGACGGCCCTTTATTATGTCAGGCTGGGCGCCGTCGAAGACGCGGTCACGCTCCTCAGGGACGCACCGGAACAGCCCGAGGTTCTCGCCTGGCTGGCCTGGCTGCTCCGGGAAAGGTCTCCCGACGAAAGCCGGGCCTATCTGGAAAAAGCCTTCGGACTATCACCCTGGCTGATCTTCCCGTTCCGGGAAGAGTCCATCCCGGTCTTCGAACATGCCATCGCCTCCCTCCCCCGGGATTGGAAGCCGAAGTATTACCTGGGACTGATCTATTGGGGCAAGGGGCGCATCGAGGAAGCCCGGGACCTCTTCGCCATGTGCGATGGAGCGGATTTCGCGCCGTTCTATCTGACCAGGGGGGCTCTCACCCGCGACACGGACCCGGTCAAGACCCGGGCCGACTATGTCCGCGCCATCGGTCTCGATGAGAAGAGCTGGCGCAGCCGGCACGCCCTCATCGAATTCGATCTCGAGCTCGGTCATGCGGCGCAAGCCCTGGAGACATCGAGAGAAGCCGCGGCCCTTTTCCCCTCCGAAGTCCCCATCCGGGTCGATCTCGTGAAGTCGCTGATGGCCTCGGACGGGTATGAGGAAGCCGCCGGCATCCTGGAGGGCATCGAGGCCCTCCCTTACGAAGGGGCTGGCGAGATCCATACCCTTTATGTCACGACGCATGTGCGGCTCGCATTGGATAGATTGAGAGCCAGGGACTGGTCCCGGGCGGTGGAATGTTTCGAGCGCTCCAAGCAATTTCCCGAGAAGCTGGGGACAGGGGCGCCGTTCGATCCGGACTTAAGGCTCCAGGACTACGCCGAGGCATTCTGTTATGAAAAAATGGGCGAAAAAGGAAAAGCGGAAGCCTCCCGCAAAGCCGTTCTCGAGTATACACTTAGAACCTGGCCGGCCTCCGGCCCGAACGCCTATTTTGGCGGCCTTATCCTTCAGCGAGCCGGAGAGAAAGCTAAAGCCAGAGAGGTCCTCAGCACGGCTAAACCGTCCAAGGAGATCATCGAGATCTTGAAGGCGATCGGTCAGTAGCCTAATTCCCAACGTTTATAAGGGATCATCGAAACACCCGGTGTCTTGGCCATCCTGTAGAAAGCGAAGATCTCCCCCTTCTCCGGGACCAGTTTGAACTTCCAATACCGGATGAGCCCGTAATCCGACTGCGGCTCGAGCAGGGCCGGGATGAGGTTGGCGCCGGGCTGGAGGCAGGAAACAAAATAGTCGCCCTTCCGGACGATCGTCGGGAGCGTCTTTTTCTCGACGTCGATCCTTTTGGGCGCCAGGTAATCCTCTGCCGCGGGAACAAGGTCCGTGATCGTGTAAGCCTCGACCTCAAGAGGCCCGTCCTTGGTGAACAGCTCCACCTCGATCCCATGATCGAGGAGTGTCTGGATGACGGCCTGTCTTCCGGCCGGGATGACATACCCGACCGGCCGGCTGACGCTCAGCCGCGGTTCGACATTGGGGAACCAGTTTTTAACGACCTCGGTCACGATCTTGAGGCCCGCCGGCGCAGGATTGGGGGCGATGTCCAGGGAGGTCAACGCCTCTCCGGCCTTTTTATCAACCAAGAGGATGCCGCGGACGGGCGATTCGGACCGCTCGAATCGCTTCAAGACCAATTCGGGGACCTCGGGGTCACGGACGTATTCCATCCGTAAGTGAACGAGGTCATCGGCCGCGCGGGCGGCCGCCCTCTCAAGCAGTCTTGCCCTGTCCTCGCGGACCATCTTTAAGATTTCGCCGGCGTGCGCGGCCGCGGACTCGGCCAAGGACCGGATCCCGAAATACTGCCAGCGGGAACGGGCTTCCAGGGTCTCGATGTCGTGCCGGGACGCCCCTTCCTGGATGAAGGACAAGGTCTCGTAGATCCCCAGGCTGTTCCGGCCGTCGTTGAGGTCGGTCGTGCTGTATCGCTTCATCTCCTCGACGTTTCCCCTGGCCGCGCTCTCGGGCATCTTGGCTCCGCTCGAGGTGTCCACCCCGAGGTCCTCAGTGACAAGGTATTCGTGGAAGGTCAGCTTCTGCTTCTGCAGGGCCGTTTCGACATCGCCGAGGAGCGTCTTTCTTGAGAACTCCTGGAGGCCTGGGGCGATGTTAACGTTGGAGACACACCCGATGGACACCCGGTAATAATCGTCCCCTTTCTCGTGGACGTCGATGGTCATTTCGGGCATCCAGGCCCGAAAGACGCGGTGGATGGCCTTGACGCTTTCGGCTTCCATCTTGACATGGTCACGGTTGAGGTCGAGCCCGATCTCGTTCTCGCGGACGTCATGGAAGCTGCCGTAGGGGTTGGATTGGGGGATGACGAGGACGTTGATCTTCTTGAGGAGCGGCTTCAGATCGCCGAAGGCGATGTCCCGGATGAGCCTGAGCGCGGCCTCCTTGGCGGACTGCTCATTGCCGTGCTGGGATGCGGTCAAAAGCAGGGTCGGCTTCTCCCGGTTGAGGGTCGTCGGGGAGTCCGCCCCCTCCTCGGTCAGGATGCACAGGAAGATATCATGGGCCGGGTAGTCCTCGACGTCCTTCGTTCTTCCTACGATCCGGACCGCCATCTCTTTGGACGCATTATCCGCAAGGCTGAGGAACTTCGCGATGCCCTCGTTCTGGCTGTTAGCCGTATAACCGGCCTCCTCCACAGGAGTCTTCAAGATCTGCGGCCGGGCGAACCCGGCTAAAAGAATCACCAGGCTCAGCCCGAGAGTCGTTCGACCTAACCTCTTTTTTATCGGCATCTGGCCTCCAATCTATTCCTCGCAGGCATCCGTCCGCATACTTAGGATCATTTCCGATCCCCTCGGACCGCGGCCGGATTGAATTTCAGACGGGTTTCTTCATGTTCGTCATTTTACTCTTTTGCCGTTGCCATGAAAAGCGGCCCGGCCGGATCCCGGTTCCGGCTCCGTTCCTTGACAATTTCCCGGAAAGGTCTAAAATCTCATTCCCCGCGGACGTGCCGCTGAGGAGAACGTGGCCATGGATTCCCGAACGGTTCAAACGGACCAGCCCCTCGAATCGAAGAGGACGGTGCGGACGTTCGCCCTGGCTTCCTTCTTGAATGATATGGGTTCGGACATCATCTATCCCATCTGGCCGCTGTTCGTAACGCAGGTCCTCAAGGCTAATATGGCCGCCCTCGGCTTCCTGGACGGCTTGGGAGAGGCCCTCGTCTCCATTTCCCAAGCCCTGTCCGGCGCCTGGTCGGACAGGATCCGTAAACGCAAGGTCTTTATCTGGATCGGATACCTCTGCGGCGGCTTCTCACGGCTCGGATACGCAGCTTCCTCCGTCTGGCAGCACCTCATCCCCTTCCGCATCCTGGACCGGGCGGGCAAGATCCGCTCCGCGCCCCGCGACGCGATCATCGCCGATATCTCGACGGACGCCAACCGGGGCCGTCACTTTGGCCTCATGCGGGCCATGGACAACGGCGGGGCCGTCGTCGGCATCCTCATCTGCATCGCCTTCGTCAACCTCCTGGGCTACAGGCTTCTCTTCGCCTTGGCCGCCATTCCCGGGCTTGCCGCTTCCCTTCTCGTCCTGATGAAGATCAAGGAGAAAAAGGCCGAAAACGTCAGGATCTACAAAGGCCTGGCCCTGAAGGACGTGGACAGGAACTTCACTCTCTATGTCGTCCTGAACGCGGTCTTCGCCCTGGGCGCGTTCACTTACTCCTTCCTCCTCGTCTACGCCAGGAAGTTCGGATTCAAGGTCGCTTTCGTACCCGTGCTTTACCTGATTTATAGCTTCACGGCATCCATTCTTTCGTTGCCCTTCGGGAGGCTCGCGGATAGGATCGGCCGCAGGCCGGTCCTGTTCATGGCCTACGCTTTCTGGGCGACCGTCTGCTTGGGAATCATCCTCAGCCGGAGCTACGCCCTCCTGGTCCTCGTCTTCGTCGCCTACGGCGTCCATAAGGCCGCCCTCGATCCGGTCCAGAGGACCCTGGTCTGCGAGCTCTCCCCCCTCGCCTTTCGGGCCAGCTGCCTGGGTGGTTTCCAGATGATCATCGGCCTCTGCGCCCTGCCCGCTTCGCTGATTGCGGGGCTCCTATGGGAAGGGTTCGGCCCGTTCGCCCCGTTCTATTTTTCCCTCGGCTTGACCGTCATCGCCGGGTCCCTGCTTCTTTTCGTGGTTGAGTGACCTGATAGGACAGGGCTGGTTCTCGGAAGGCCGACCCTGTCCTTCACGATCGTTTTTTATGGGTTCAATTTCTTTTCTTTGACCCGGTCCGTTTCCTTTCGCATCGTCCTCACCAACATAATGATGAATCCTCCCCAGTTGATCCCCAGGAGAATCGCCAGCCAAATGTATAGGTCCACTCTAGTTCTCCTCTTCAGGCGCTTTTTTGGTCCATTTGGCGAGAAGCTTATTGCCCAGGAGGAGGACGAGGACCAGGACTCCCCACTGCATGATGATCGTTCCGGTCGTCGATGTGGCAAACGGCTTCCACCAGCTCCCGGGATTATCCGCGATCCCGCGATAGAACCACCAGCCTGTCAGTCCCAAGAAAACGAGCGGCGAGATGTACTTGATGATGAAGCTCCACCAGGCGCCCATCTTGATATCCGCACTCGGATTGATGAGCTCGGTGCGGATCCTGTCGGCGCCATACTTCCAAACGGCCAGAATGACGAAGAAGCCGCTGATAAGCAGGGCCACGCCCCAAACCCAGTCCTGATTGTCAAGGAAGGACGGGAAGATCGCCGAAGGCGCCCCCAGAAAAAGGCAAACCCCCACGATGATGAGCGTTCCCGCCTTCCGTGTCAGGCCGGTATCTATGAGCGCCCGCACGCCGACCTCCATCTGGGCGATGAGCGAGGTCAGCGCAGCGAAAACCATGGCCAGAAAGAAGATCGGCGCGATGATGAAACCGCCCGGCATCTTGGGGAAGAGCTGGGCCAGGGAGATGAATGTCAGACCGGTATTCCCGCCGGCCATCACGGAATTGGCCGATTCCAGGCTCGGTGAAAGGGCGAATACGGTCGGGATGATGGCCAGTCCCGCGAGCAAGGCGGCGGTCTGATCGCCGAAGCCGACCATGAGGCAGTTCTGGGAGATGTCCTCCGTTTTTTTCGTGTAAACGGCGTAAGTGAAGAGGAGCCCCCAACCGGCCCCCGTGGACCAGGCCGATTGAGTGAACGCTTGGAGCCAAGTGGCCGGCTCCGCCAGCCTGGACCAGTCGGGAACGAACATATACCTTAACCCGGCCCCGGCGCCCAGGAGCGTGACCGATCGGACGGCGGCCACCACCAGGAAGACGAAAAGGGCAGGGACCATCCACTTCGAGACCTTCTCGATCCCTCCCTGGATTCCCTTGTAGATGATCAGGCCGGCCATGCCCGCGGCCAGGAACTGGAAAGCCAGGCTTTCCAGGGGAGAATGGAGGAATCTGCTCCATATAGCGGCCGTGTCGACGCCTTCCTTGAAGGCCCCCTGGAAGGCGAGGACCGTATATTTGAGACACCAGCCGGTGACCACAGTGTAGTAGAATGTGATCAGCATGCAGACCATGACCATCCAGGCCCCCATCCAGGTATACTTTTTTCCCAGAAAATCCCTGAACCCGCCGATCGGACCCAGCCGCGTCTTCCGACCGATGGCCATCTCGCTCATCAGCAGGGGCGCCGACCACAGGAACAGCGCCAGTGTGTAGGCGATGATGAAGGCGCCGCCGCCGTACTGCGCCGCCATTCGCGGAAATCGCCAGATGTTCCCCGTTCCGACGGCCATGCCGATGGCCGCCGCGAGGAATCCCCATCGTGAAACGAACTGCTCTTTTTTAGCCAACAGGAAGCCTCCTAATCAAAGATCTTCATCACATCATCATGTTACCTATCGGCAAGACGAAAGGGCCTGAACTAATCCTCTTCCTCGGGCCTGATCCGGCCTTCCTTGACCGCATCGGCGATGATCTTCAGCTGGATGTGGCTGGGGGCTTCCTCGTAGTGGGAGAACTCCATGAGGAATGATCCGCGGCCGCCCGTGATCGAGGTCAGGTTGGGCTCGAAGTCGAGCATTTCGGACATCGGGACGGACGCTTTGAGGACTCTCATGCTGCCCTTCTGCTCCATGCCCTGGACCTTGCCCCGCCTGCCGTTGAGATTGCCCATGATGTCGCCCATGTAGGTCTCGGGGGTGTAGACCTCGACATTCATGACCGGTTCAAGAATGGTCGGCTTGGCTTCCTTCATGGCCTTCTTGAAGGCTTTCGAGGAGGCGATCTTGAAGGCGATATCGGACGAATCCACGTCGTGGTAGGACCCGTCGTAGAGGATGACTTTGAAGTCCACCACCGGGTAGCCGGCCAGGACGCCCTTCTTGCGGGACTCGATGATGCCCTTCTCGACCGAGGGAATGAAGTTCCGGGGGATGGCCCCGCCGAAGATTTTATCCTCGAACTCGAAGTCTTTGCCGCGGGACAGGGGCTCCATCTTGATCCAAACGTCGCCGAACTGGCCGCGGCCGCCCGTCTGCTTCTTATGACGGCCCTGGACGTCGGCCCGGCCCTTGATGGTCTCCTTGTAGGAGATCTTCGGCGGCTTGAGGTCGACGTCGACATTGTAGCGCTTTTTCAGTTTTTCCGTGATGATCTTGACGTGGAGTTCGCCGTTTCCCGAGATGAGGAGCTGGCTCGAGTCCGGGTCGCGTTCGAAGCGGACGGTCGGGTCCTCTTCCATGATCCGATGGGAGGCCTGGGAGATCTTATCCTCGTCGACCCGGGTCTTGGGCTCGATGGCGAAGGAGATGGACGGCTCCGGGAAATGGATGGGCGGGATGACGATGCCGGCGCCCTTGGCGCAGAGAGTGTCACCGGTTGCCGTGACCTTCAGCTTGGCGGTGGCCACAATGTCCCCCGCCTTGGCTTGGCCGGCCGGCACTTGCTCCTTTCCCTGGAGGAAGAAGAAGCCGCCCAGTTTCTCGTCCGCTTCCCTGGCCGGGTTGGCAACCGTCGCGTCGGGATTGACCCGGCCGGAGAAGACCCTCATCATCGTGATGCGGCCGGTGTAGGGGTCGGAGATCGTTTTGAAGACGAGGGCGGAGAACTGGGCGTCCGTGCCCGGATTGAGCAGATCGTCCTTGCCGCCAACCTTGACCTGGATATCGCCGCGATCGACCGGGGACGGCATGAAATTCACGACCCCCTCGAGGAGCGCCTGAGCCCCGATGTTGAGCATCCCGGAAACCGCGAACACCGGGAAGAGCTGACGGCTGAGAATGGCTTTCTTGAGCCCGCCCCTGATCTCTTCGGCCGTGAGCTCGCCCTTCTCGAGGTATTTCTCCATCAGCTTCTCGTCGCTCTCGGCGATCATCTCGATGAGCTC
>Ga0315279_10000427_pt1 | contig 84955 bp, 96 predicted proteins | sample YL17G06_20_MG_FD_203694 | JGI IMG/M metagenome (GOLD analysis project Ga0315279, IMG submission 203694) | Sediment microbial communities from Yellowstone Lake, YNP, Wyoming, USA - YL17G06_20 | ecosystem: Environmental > Aquatic > Freshwater > Lake > Sediment | place: USA: Wyoming | collected...
AGCAGCAAACGATTCAACGTTACGGTTAAAAACGATCCAAACTCAGCGATAAACCTCACCGTGACTAGGATCCTTCTCAGTCGAAACGACCCTGATGCTCTCACACCAGCACTTCCGGTAAACCTGACGATGGGGGAGGCTGTTCAGTTCCTATTCACCTACGACTTAGAAAACATACTGACCCCTATAATTCGAGCTGAGACAAGTCAAGGTTACTATGCTGAGTTGACTGCGAATTCATCAGCGCGCCTTCTGCTGCGCATAGCCGACGTCGTATTCGATGAAACAAACTCTCAGGAAATGAACATAACGCTCACCAACCCAGCAACAGCTACGAATGTCAGCATATCAAGCATCAAAATCCTTCATGCCAATGAAACGGGCTTCATAAATGGCAGCTTAACAACTCCTCCATTCGACACGCCTTATCAACTTAACACGAGTTCATCAGTTACTTTTGCACATTGCATATGGAATTGGCAGAATGTTCGAAACGAAATTATCACGATAGAGGTGTACACGGCTCAGGAATTCGCTGCAGTTTCGAGAACGGTAAGAACACCACCATCGGTTATTCTCAAGATAAAAGCTCTTGACTTCAACCTGACGAACACTGGATATTTCATGGTAAACGTTACAAACATGGCAGGCTCAGCTCAAGATGCCAACATCACCCAAATAAAGCTCAACGATAACGTAACAGATCTTACGCCACAAGTAGTGCCTATCGGCGAAGACAGACAACTGAACTGCACATTCGATTGGCCAAGCCTCAGAGGCACAACAGCAAACATCACTATATATGACCCAAATGGACTGCTTGCCTCAGAAAACATAACATTGCCTTCCGTTGACCTTAGAATTCCAGATGTCACTTTCGGCAACTCAACCGAAGGGATTCCCTATGCCAACGTTACAGTCATGAACACAATCTTCTCAACCCAAAACGTGACAATCACGATGATAACCTTCAACGTGGAAGGCAAAACCATATGGGCAGACGGGACACTGACCAACCCTCAACTTGCCCCGAACGGAACTATGCTCATGATAGGCGCGAATGTGACAGTAATCTGCCCATTTGCTTGGATCTCTCATCACTCCCAAACCTTGACAGTCACCGTGCTCACGGCAGAAGGCTTTGGCATAACGGAAACGTTCCAAATCCCACAGCTCAACCCATAACCTTTATCTCTTTTAGAAACAAAACCCTTGATTCTCGGAAGGATTGAACCTTGACCAAGGTAAAGGTAACTGACAGAGTAAAAACCATCGAGTACGCCATCCGCGACGTTCTGGTTCACGCAAAACAAGTCGCAAAGACAGGAAAGAAGATCTACTATCTCAACATTGGAGATCCAGTTGCCTTCGATTTTGAAACGCCACAGCACATTAGGCAGGCTTTGGCGAAAGCAGTCGAAGAAGGGGCGAACTTCTATTCTGCCTCTGAAGGCTTGCCAGAGCTTAGACAAGCAATACGCCAGAAGGAGAAAAGAGTCAACGATGTTGACGTTTCTGCTGAAGACGTGATCATAACACAAGGCATCTCCGAGGGCATTCAAATGGTCATGGCGGCACTCATCGACGCTGGAGACGAAATCCTTTTGCCTGGGCCAACTTATCCACCTTACATTTCTTACGCTAGATTCTTTAGCGGTAAACCTGTGACATATGAAACTGTTGAAGAGAATGGGTGGCAACCCAACACAGACGACTTGAGAAGGAAAATCTCAAAGAAAACAAAAGGAATCGTGATCATAAACCCGAACAATCCTTGCGGCGCACTTTACGAAGAGAAAACCGTAAAGGAAATAGTGAACATGGCAGGTGAGCATGATCTTCCAATCTTGTCAGACGAGATTTATGACCAGATAGTATTTGAGAAAAAGCTAGTCAGCACTGCTCACTTGGCAAAGGATGTTCCCGTGATCGGGTTAAATGGGTTCTCAAAAGCCTACTTGATGACGGGATGGAGACTGGGCTACTTATATTTCCACAGTCAAGGCGACGAGCTACAAGAGTTGAAGCAAGGCATCGAGAAGGAAGCGAGAATAAGGCTCTGCGCGAACACTCCAGTTCAGAAGGCAGGAGTAGCCGCATTGAACGGGCCACAAGAGCACATAAAGGAAACAGTCAGAAAACTCACGCAAAGAAGAGATTACGCTTGGAAAAGACTGAATGAGATTAACGGCATAAGCTGCGCAAAACCAGAAGCAGCGTTTTACATTTTCCCGAAAATCCATGCTGTTAGGTCCAAGTGGAAAACCGACATGGAGTTCGCACTTGATCTCTTGAAAGAAACTGGCGTGCTTTTCGTCCATGGATCAGGATTCGACCCAGTCTACGGTGCGGGACACGTAAGAGGAGTCATTCTTCCGCCAATAGAAACTCTCGAACAAGCCCTTGACGAGATCGAGCGTTTCATGAAAAATCATGGTTAGACCGGATCAAGGGCTTTTCGGGGCGTAGTTCTACTTATAGATTGGAATTCCTTCCTTAGGATCTGAAACTAGTCTTGCGAATTCTTCCATTAGCTTCTTGGTCATATGTCCTGGTTTTCCGCTGTTTATGCTTCGCTTGTTTATTTCTCTGACTGGTACTACTTCGGCTGCGGTTCCCGTGAAGAATACTTCTTCAGCATTGAATAGTTCAAATGGGGTAATGTTCTTTTCTGTGGCTTCATAACCCAACCTTCTTGCGAGCTTCATTACTTCTTCAGCTGTTATTCCTGGCAGTGCGCCCGTATAGCTTGGCGGAGTGAATAGTTTTCCATTTTTCACTATGAATATGTTTTCAGCCACTCCTTCGCATATATAACCATTCTTATCCAGACATATGGCTTCGTCGACGCCGCTTATGTTAGCTTCGATTTTTGCCAGCACACTATTGAGATAGTTGAGCGACTTTATCTCATGGGATGTTGCATCCACAGGATCTCTTTTAACCCATGAAAGCATAGCAGTAATACCATCTTCTTTGGCTCCACCTTTGTGTAGCGCTATTGTGTCCGCTATCACAATTATTGTTGGCTTTGGACACTTCTTCGGGTTTAAGCCGAGGTCACCCACTCCTCTCGTTACTACAAGGCGGATGTAAGAATCCTTCAGGTTATTCTTTCGCAATGTCTCCAAGACTGCTTGTATCATCTGTTCTTTTGTCATTGTAATGTCAAGCATGATCACGTGAGCCGAGCGGTAAAGTCTGTCAACATGTTCTTTGAGCTTGAAGACTGAACCACCATATGCGCGGATTCCCTCGAACACGCCGTCGCCATACAAGAGTCCATGATCAAAGACTGAAACCTTTGCTTGAGATTTTGGATAGAATGTGCCGTCGATGTAGACCTGCAATTCTTTCTCCATTATCTTGTCCCCTGAATCGGAGAGTTGATTTATGAAATCAAGGTTTGATATAGTTTTTGCAAGAAAGCGGTCATTTCCATTATTGTTAACCATAGAATTGTGGTCTTTTTGAGAGATACTTTGGCAGCGGCAGTGGCTTGAAAGGCTTGCCTTTCATTAACTCTTCAATCTCGCCTATCAATTCCTCCAATTTCATCTTACGCATTTCCTTAGTCTTCCTGTCCCTGATGGGCAATATTCCAGACTCAACTTCTCTCTGCCCCACAACGACTATGCAAGGAACCCATTCCATCTCCGCTTCTCTAACCCTCTTCTGCAAAGTCAGCTGTCTATCATCAATATCCACACGAATACAATGATTCTCTATCGTTCTTGCCATTTTCTCAACGTCTTCCATGAATTTCTCTGAAAGAGGAATTAGGCGCACTTGCGTTGGTGATAGCCACATTGGGAGCATAGGTGATTTGCCATTTTGCTGGTCTTTGTAAGCTTTTTCCAACAAGGCGTAGACGTCTCTTTCTATCGCCCCGCTCGGGGAACAGTGCAAAATCAGCGGATGATGCTTCTCGCCTTTCTCGTCAACATAGTTAATGTCGTATCTTTTCGCGTTTTCAACATCAATCTGGTCTGTGGAAAGAGCAGCTGCCTTGTTTTGATTGTCAACGAAGTTGAAATCCCACTTGAGCCTGAAATAGAAGAATGGTTGCTTCCACATCTCCACCAGAACAGGCTTATCAAACGTGTTAGCCAAGGAAGCTATGAACTCCTCGTTTTCTTCATAGAATTCCTTTGTGCAACGTATTGCCGCCTCATAGTCATCTTTTGTTAAGCCTATTTCTTCGAGAATCTGTGCGGACAACTTGAACCTTATCACAAACTCCTTCTTGGCTTGCTCCAAGTCCACGCAGAAAGCGTGGCAGTCAGGCATGCTGAAGGCTCTAAGACGCCTCAAGCCTACGACTTCGCCGCTTTTTTCTCGTCTGAAGCTGTAGCGAGTCAACTCATAAACCTTCAAAGGCATCTGCTTGTATGAGAACTGGGCGTCGTGAACCATGAGGAACTGCCCGAAGCACGCGGCAAAGCGCAGAAAAAGCTCCTTATCCTCAGATTTCAGCAAGTACTGCCTTGCGGGAAAACGGTTCAAATAGTCAGCTAGACTTGGATGCTGAAGATCGTACATGATGGGCGTTTCAACTTCCATCGCTCCATACTCGCTCATCTTGGCAGTGACAAACTGTTCAAGCAACGACTTGATCAGTCGCCCTTTCGGGTACCAGCGTATGTTTCCAGGGTCGCTTCCCATCTCATAATCCGCTATTTCAAGCCTCTTCATCAGGAGCACATGGGGTGGCATTTGCTGGCTTGCTCTCACTTTTGATATTTCGTATTTTGCGAATTTTTCAAGGTTTTCGTGCCCTTTGAAGTTGAAATCCTCTACTGGCGTCATTTTTCCATCTGGTTCTAGAATATGCCAGAAAGATTCTAGCTTTTCTTCAGCCTTTGCTGCCTCTGAAACAGCCTCCTCTTTTTTCTTCCGCTCTTCCTTTTCTTCCGCTTTCTTGACAATCCCGATTTGTCGAGATTGTTCGGCAAGCGGATGACCCTTTATTGATATAGTGAATTGCTTATTCCAGCCAAATGGCGCACGATAGGTCTCTATGCCCTTATCTTTCGCGTAGGTTTCCATGGCTTTGACTATTTTCAGCGCTTCAGTTGGCTTGGCTAGATTGCTGCTCAAGTGCGCGTATGGATAGATTAGGATGCGGTTCACTTTCAACTTTTCAAGAAAGGCTTGAACTTCGTCAATGGCTTTTTGGGCTGCTCCCTTGTCATCGCCCTCTTCGACTGCCGTGAACAGCACAACAATCTCGTCCAAGCGAACGGGTTTCTTTTCAGCTTCTTCAGCCATGGCTATTTCTTTCTGAACGGGCTTGTATTCAATGAAACTGGAATGTAGCTGCAGTATTCGCATGATCCGACCACTCGCTTAACCCATATACCGCATCTTCTCAAGCTGCTTGTCTTTCTTCGTCTTCTTCTTGAACTCCTTGTAATGTTCCTTGCACAGGTAAGCACGTCTCTCGCTGACAACTTTCAAACCTGCCGCTTTGACCTTATCAGCGGAGAGTGAGCGAATAGCTTCGCTACCGCAGCCTGTAACGCTGCATTTTACGCCTTTGTCAACGCGTCCCAACGTTCGACACTCCTAGGCCTTATGATTGTGACGGAATACAATATACGTCATTGCTTAATTTCCTTTTCATAAAGTTCACGCGCCCTCTGATAAACTTGTGTCTTGTCGCCAAAAGACGTAGGTCCTATTCCCTCAACTACAAATGACGCGGCTGCAGAGCCTACACATGCGCACCGCAGAGTGTTTTCGCCATTAACGTACTCGGCTAGGAAGCCTCCTATGAAAGCATCTCCGGCTCCGGTGGGGTCAACAATCTTGTTGGGAGTACATGCTGGAACATCATAACGAGATCCCTCAACAGACAACACGGCACCTTTTGCGCCCAAAGTAACGATGACTATCTTGACTCCGCAATCATGAACACCCTTTATGGCCAAATCCAGATCTGTTAGATCGGTGACTGCTTTGATTTCGTTCAAGGATGACTTGTAAATGTCAACAAGCCCCAGTATGTGCTTGTCTGCCATCGAAGCGTACGTGACGTTTCCGTCTTGGTCAAAAGCCCGCACAAGTCCTTGCGGGTCGAGAGACAAAACGTCTGCGTGGCCCTTCAGTTTCTCTGCAACCTCGTATGTGATTTCGCCAGTTATTGGAGCAATGTGTATGGCGAAAGCTTTCAAAGGGTTTGGCAAATCATCAACCGTTATGGGTGGGGCTCTATTCTTAAGCACTAACGTTCGTTCCAAAAAGTCACTATTGTATTTCAGTTCGAAACGTGTGGTCTGTGCATTTTCTACCTTGACTAGCCCAGACAAGTTGATGCCTTCCTGTCCAAGCCACCATCGGTAAGCTTCAGGAAAATCGCCACCAACTTTAGACACAACAGCAACTCTTGCGTCCAAGCGTCTGGTAGCAAGAGAAACGTAAGCCGCTGATCCGCCCAGAACTACGAAGGGTGATGGTCTGTCAGGTAGGAAGATGGAATCAATGCTGAAGTGTCCCACTGGAACGACATCAAACACTTGTTGATGAGCCTCGATCCACAGTATTGCGTGAACCCTAACTTAAATTCGACTGAGATACCTTTCACTTGGGCTAGCCACGCTCGCGTAAATCTTATATTAGCGCAACAGAAAGTTATTTGGTGCGCCCTTTTGCAGGGGGCGGTTGGATGAAATCCCCATAGTTGTTGCTCGCTTAGTCTAGATATGTCATAGTTACTGGATAGTTTAGCTGGAAGAATTTTGCACTTGTGAGGAGGTGATGTTTCATGCTTAGTATCCGTAACATGAAGGTGGAAGATGTGGAAACCGTTGCGAGAATGGTGGCTTTGGACCATGACAAAGATCCAAGCAAGGGCTACACAGAAGCCAAGCAGCATACGCTAGATCATTTGGAAATCGTGGCTCAACATTGCTACGTGATAGAAGACGACAAGATGCAGATCGTAGCATCGATGGTGTTGCATCCGAGAGAGGAAGTCTTTGAGGTTGAAGATTTCCACGTAAAAGAGATTCAACGAAACAGCGAAGCATTAGCCATGCTCAAAGCAAAGCTATTGGAGTATCTGGAGAAAGTCGAAACAGAGGTCCTATGCTGTCCTTGTGCCTTGAAAAGACTAATCCCGAAACAGTAGATTGCGGATGGCTCAACGGAATTGTCTGGGCCAGTCTTCGACTTCACCCTAACTTTTTTTCTTCTTTGGATTCTGAAGCTCTGATTCCTCAGCCATTATTGCAGCATCCTTGACCGTCGTAGACTTGTTTGTTGCGTTCAAAACCAAGCGCGCTCTCCACCCGCATTCTTCACACTCAAACTTTACAGGAAGTATTCCCATATGCCCCCACAAGTCCCCGCTCATAGTTTTCACTCGGCGAACCTTGGGACTCTTGCATTGCGGACAGACTTGCACGTCAACATATTTTCCCTCTTTTTCCAGTTCCTCTAGGACTCCGATTAATTCATAGAAGCTCTCGCTTTCAACTCTCTCCGACACAAGAGCGGCTGATTGCTTCTTCTTTTTCTTCTCCTGCTTCTCTTCTTCTGACATGGGCAAGCCTGCCGCAATATTAATGATTAGAGCGAGGGATTAAACCTTTAGGTGACATCGGATTGCACCCACAGAGGGCGTTCAGCTTTTTCATGCAAGAAATTCTTAATAGCGCTGAACACTAATCGAGACTTGAAGCTATGCAAACAAAAGTAGGAGCATGTTCGTTGGAGTATGGTTTGTGGAGTAGTCACAGAATATGGCGGACAACTCAAGTATTGATGAAGAAAGAGTTTCGCATGGAAAGCTGTTCCTTCCCTCATTGGCGATGTCTTACTTTGCTGCAGGTCCCCTAGGGGTCCTAGTATCGCTCCTTCTAATCGACATAGGAAACACGTTCAATGTTTCCGTCGGCATCATGGGACAGATTAACACTCCTTACTCCATTGTCGCAGTCGTCGTCGCACTATTAATGGGGTCCTTGAGCGTTCGATTCAAACACAAGTCACTGCTTCTCATAGGCCTATTGTTCATCAACGTCTCAGCACTGGGTTGTTTCTTGGCTTCAGAATATAATGTGATGCTAGTATCCTATTCTTTGAGTGGGCTAGGATGGGCTATGGTTTCACCAATGGCTGTTACGCTGATCGGGGAGCATTTGCCTTTAGAGAAGAGACCAAATGCAGTTGGATGGATCGTTGCAGGTGGGTCATTAGCATACTTCATAGGGGCTCCAGTGGTTGCTTCAATCTCAGGCATTGGGGGTTGGCGCTTTGCGCTCATGGTATTTGTGATACCTGTTTCGCTTGTAGGTCTCATGTTGGCTTTTGTTGGCCTCCGATCCACCTCACATGCCCAACAACCTGCAATAGACAGGCAGACGTATCTGAGAGGCTTCAAAGAGGTCTTGTCAAACAGATCTGCCGCTGCTTGCCTAATTGGCGATGCCCTTCGATCAGCCGCATTTGTGGCAATCCTGATCTACGGAGCATCCTTCTTTATCCAACGGTTCTCAGTATCAAGGAGTATTGCATCCGTCGTAATCCTAGGAGCGGCCGCATGCTACACTTTAGGTAGCTTGTTCAGTAGTCGCCTCGTAAACAAGCTTGGAAGGAAACCTTCAACAGTTTCAACTGCTCTTTTGGCAGGTGCGTTCACAATCTCCTACGTTTATGTACCCGAACTGTGGCTTTCTTTGACATTGAACTTGGCAGCTAGCTGGTTTTTCGGCATGGTCACCTCTGCATCGAATAGCCTAACTCTTGAGCAAATTCCGAAATTCCGGGGCACGATGATGTCAATAGACTCAGCGGCCATAAACCTAGGTTCTGCTCTTGGGACAATAGCGGGAGGATTGGCGCTTCTCTCTTTTGACTATGAGGGTTTGGGAAGTGCTCTTGGAGTAATGGGCGTTGCCGCTGCCTTGATCTATCATCTTCTAGCAATAGACCCCACAAAAACCTGATTGCACTGTAGCAGAACCGAAACTCCAAATCAAGAATTGTCGTCAACCCTTGTTTTATCATTATTCTTCGTTATACCAGTGCAGTCCAAGTCAATCTTCCGAAGAAGACGCGTGGCTAGAACACTAGATAACTTGCTACCGCTCTTTGAAATCTAAGATGCTACCACGTCGTATTCTTCCTCATTATGAGGACCTTGCCCCAGCTCCAATGCATGCTTGATCTGAACCAAATCCCACACGTTTCCTTTCAAACTACAATCCGGATAGCTCTGGAGTATCTTCACGCCCTGAACATCTACTGCCACTTGGTTGCCAGAAGCCAAGATCAGATTTGGCGCTCGCAACTCGCCTTTTGCGGGTCCGCCAGTAATGAACACTTTTCTAGCATCCATTATGATCAAGTCCGGCTTAACGACTAGCATTAGCTCCGCCAGCTTCTCACGTAGGTTTCGAGCGTGGAACGTAAGCTGGTCAAAGAATGGCTTGACAAGCCCCATTGACAGTTTGATGGCTCCGGTGAAATCTGCAGCGTGATGAGTCTTAATCAAAGGAACATAAACAATCTTGTCTATTTCTAAAGCTTCTTTGGCAATTGAAACTGAACAGAGGTACTTGCCACCGTGGACCTTGACTCGACGAAAAGCCTTTTGGTCGAACAATACTCGCCAGCCATTTTTTCCAAACATTATGACCTCGGCGCCAGCTTCATTAGCAGTCTTGACGATGCTTGCCTCTTCCAAAACCTTCCAAGTATCAAGGTAAGCGGATCTTTCTCCAACGATGACTTTCCCAGCCCCAGCCTCATAGAGCAACTCGATAACAGCCTTAATGAAATCAGGATCACTCGATCCCGGATATGGATGAGCAGTGTTGTAGTTGGGCTTTAGAAGAATAGGTTCTCCTTTCTTTACTAGCTTCTTGATCCCTCCGATGAGAGAAACTGCACGATCAATCGATTCCTTCAAATCTCCCTTGAAAGCAACTTTGCCCACTAGAGGCTTGTCGTCTTTTGCGAAAAGATTCCTCTTCATTCTTCCTTATCTCTTCCAGCTATATAGGTCGCCTTAGGTGGTTGCGAGCATGATTAAACCTAAGACTGGAGCAAGAGAATTGCCTTAGCCAAGTCTCCTCCGCTTTCCTCCAGAGCTTTTCGGGCATCTTCCAAGCTTCTTCCCGTTTGATCTGCTACGAGTCTGACGTCTTCTTCGCCTGTCGTTATCCCAGTTTTGCGTTCCGCTACCTTCTCGGTGATTTGTCCACCTGCCACTTGAAACATCTTCTGCCCTTGAGCCTCAATTATTGACACTTCTGGTTCCTTAACATGGATTTCCTTGCTGCTAGTTTTGATAATGACTTCCTCAACATTTTCAATCTGTTCCATGTTCAAGCCCATGCGTTGCATCATGCGTTTTGCTTCACGGGGATTCACGCGTTCACGCATAGAATTACCCTCAATCAACCTACAATTGCAGTTTAAACCTCAAATACTTAACGCTCCTCTGCACACCCGCGTCTAACCTTGACAGCAACCCCACGCTTAAAAGCCTTCATTTCATCAGCAGACAAGAGAGCACGCCCAACCGCCAAGACCCGATTGCTTCCATCAACCACGATAACCTCGCCCTTGGCACGAATCTCATCATCAGCCTCAGATACATGAACTGCAAAAACGTCCCCTCCTTCCCGAATGAATATGGCGATGTCATCCCTGACTGTGACAAAGCATTTCGCAGAATGAGCCTTTTCAACGATCCGCTTTGCGCCAGCAGTGCTTAAGGACAATAGACCATCTGTCGGTCGCATGGTTGCCAGCCTTTCGCCATCAAGATAGATGTGGCGGATTCGGCCAGTATTCCTAGAATAGCTGATCTGAACGTTTTCTGGAAAGAGGCTCTTGCCCACACCTTTTCCGAATTGATAATCTGTCACGCTTCTAATTCTTGCAAGGTCGCTTTCCAAGCTTACCCACCGTTCGTCAGCATAGCTCCTTTTCGACAACTATAAACACAACCACAATAATAAAAACAGTTCAGGTGCGTGTCGGCATTTGCGATGCGAAGTCTGTGGACGCAAAATCTGCGGCAAACCATACAAGGTCATAATCGAAGGAGCAAAGATGACCGTGTGCACTGAGTGCTCCAAACACGGCAAACTCACGTGGGAAGAAGAACCCAAGCCAAGAGCAATAAGGAAACCGAAGGGTCCAAGACCGCCCTTAACACTTCAGACCAAGAAGACTCCAGAAGCTCCAGCAGACACAACCGTAGAGCTAGTAGAGGATTTCGACGCAAAAATACGGCAGGCAAGAGAGAAACTAGGGCTCTCCCATGAGGATCTGGGCAAGAAATTAAATGAGAAAGTCTCACTGTTGAGAAAGATTGAAACGAAGAAAATGACGCCCGACAACTTGCTTGCGACAAAACTGGAGCATGTTTTAAAAGTGAAGCTGATTGTTCCTGCAACCGAAGAGAAGATCAAGGTTCCTGCAAAGATGGTGAGGCCCTTAAGCCGTGAGCTGACCCTTGGAGACTTTATCAAGCTGGAAAAGAAGAATGAGAAAGGCAAGGAGGACACTGCTGAACGCAAGCAATCATAGTTCAACGCCGAAAAAACTTTGAACTCTCAAGCTTGGACGAACTCAAATGGCTAGCGGAATCCGCAGGATACAATGTGGTTGGCAAGATCGAACAGACTAGAGAGGCGGACGCACGGTATCAGATAGGTGCAGGAAAGGTCGAAGAACTTGCCCAGCTTGTAAAAGAAACAAGTGCTGAAAAAGTGATTTTCGACAATCCATTGAAACCCCGGCAATCATACAATTTGGCAAAAGCCACAGGCGTCGAATCCATAGACCGCTTCCAACTCATTCTCGAAATCTTCACGAAAAGAGCCACCACAACAGAAGCCCAAATGCAAATCCAACTAGCCAAACTGCAACTCGATTTGACTCGAGCAAAAGAAATCGTCAGATTGGCAAAGAAAGGAGAGCAGCCCGGGTTCATGGGACTCGGAGCATATGATGTAGATGTTTACTACGAGAGCATTAAAAAAGAAGTGCATACCATACGCAGAAAACTGAAGAAAATACGGGGAAAGAGAGTTTTACACCGCCAAAGAAGGGCGGAACTGGGTTTTTCAACAATTTCGTTGGCGGGATACACGCATGCCGGAAAGAGCTCACTTTTCAACGTTCTTGCAAAGGAGCAGGTTCGAGTTGACACAACCTTGTTTACAACACTCTCCACCACGACTAGGCTTGTAGAGTTCTCGAGAAAGAAGTTTCTGCTGACGGATACGGTTGGCTTCATAGACCGTTTGCCGTTAACTCTGATTGAAGCTTTCCACTCAACGCTCGAGGAAACTATATACTCTGACTTAATACTACTAGTGGTTGATATAGGCGAACCATTGTCCCTCATCCAAAAGAAACTAACCATTTGCTTGGAAACGATAGAGCGCATAGGAGCATCAGGCGTCCCAATCATAACCGCCCTGAACAAAACCGACTTGCTGACCGAAGCAGAACTGGAGCAAAAACTCAAACGCCTAGAAGCAAGAGCACCAAACCCTGTGCCCATATCAGCATTGCGACAAACCAACCTTGACCAACTAAAAAGCAAGATATTGGAAATACTGAAAAACTACGTTCACGCCTCGTTCACGATCCCGTTGACAAATGAAGCCATGCCTTTCATCTCATGGCTATACAAAAGCGCTGACGTTCGGGCACTCAAATACTCAGAAAACTCTGCCCACATGGATTTTGAAGCCAGTCCAGAATTCGCGGAGAAGGTGAGAAAGCGAGTGGAAGAGTTTCATGGAGAATTCCAGAAAAGCTGACAAAGTGATAGTCATGCCCAAAGTCACGGTTTTGAGATGGGGGCACAGACCTCAGAGAGACGCGCGGCTTACAACGCATGTTGCATTGGCTGCGCGAGCGTTAGGTGCAGACGGTATCACACTCTCAGACATAGAGGACAAAAAGATCAAAGAGACCATAGAAGAAATCACAGCTAGTTGGGGTGGACCGTTCTTTTTTGAAATGGGAACCCCATGGAGAGAAGCAGTGAAAGAGTGGAAAGCCAAAGGCGGGATTGTCGTGCATTTGACAGCCTATGGAGAAAACGTTGAAACGAGCAATGTACTGAAAAGCATCAGAGCTTCTGGCAAGAACATTCTTGTCATTGTGGGAAGCCAAAAAGTCCCTAAAGAATTCTTTTCTGACCAAGTCTCGGACTTCAATGTGGCGATTGGCAACCAACCTCACTCAGAATGTGCAAGCCTAGCCGTTTTCCTAGACCGTCTCTTCGAAGGGAAAACTTTGGCAAAAAGGTTCAAGGACGCCAAGCTCAGGATAATTCCTCAGAAAAGGGGAAAGAAAATAATCGGAAATATGTAGTTCTGATTCAGATGGTGGGTAAAGAGATTTAAACTAAAGTTCAGCAACATATATTATGGAGAAGCGTGCTAGCTACTAGAAACAAAAGGATTGTCATGTTATCAAACATCGAAGACGCAACGTTGGTGAAAGTGGCGCAGGCTTTAGGGGAAGAAGACGCGATTAAGCTAATTGAGATTCTCAAGGGTTCGAACGAGATTACAGATGACGAGATAGCGAACAAGACGGCTATAAGGCTGAATTCTGTCAGGAAAATACTCTACAAGTTGTATGACCATTCCTTGGTGAGCCTAAGAAGGACACGTGACCCGAAAACTGGATGGTTTATATTCCACTGGAGACTCCAGCCAGACCAGCTTGAAGGCTTCATACAAAGCCAAAAACGCCAAGTCCTTGAAAAACTTGACATCCGACTCTCGTACGAAAAGAACCATGACTTCTACTATTGCTATACACCTGGATGCAAACGAATCCCGTTTGAAGAAGCTATAGAACTGATTTTCAAGTGCCCGACATGCGGCAAGCCATTGATGCACTGCGAAAATGAAAAAATTCTTAACGCTTTATCAAAGAAGGTTGACGTGTTAAGGAAGGAGCTTGGTGAGTGATAGGCTTCCGTCGAAAAGACAAGCACTGCAATTCCTACGTCAAAGTGGCTGCTCATCAAATGTAGTGAGACATTGTGAAGTAGTGGCTGAACTGGCCAAAGAAATCGCGGAAACATGCCACGAAAAAGGATTAGATGTTGACTTAGAACTTGTGGAAATAGGCGCCCTTCTGCATGACATTGGCCGATCGAAAACTCACAGCGTCCACCACGCAGTTGAGGGAGCGAAAATCGCCAATTCGCTAGGTTTGCCAGGACCAGTTTTGGCGATAATAAAGAGACATGTTGGCGGCGGAATAACGGCAAGGGAAGCGAAGAAACTCGGATGGCCAAAAGACACGTACGTTCCCCAAACTCTCGAAGAGAAAATTGTCTCGTATGCGGACAAGCTTATTGAGGGTTCGAGACGAGTGCCAATAGAAAGGACCATGGAGATTTTTTCTCAAGAGTTACCATCCTCTGCGGTTGAAAGGGTGCGGAGACTGCATGAGGAAATGTTGGCTTTGGTCGGCGACTGTGAATGCCTACCGTGACATTGCTCATAAAAGCCCGTAGCGATTCTCAACTGAAGCAAGTTGACAAGCTCTTACAGTCCAAACTTGAAGGCTTAAAAGCTCAGATGACGCCATGCACAACTGTCTCTTACGGATGGGTTCAAACAACCATTTCTGGCGAGGACGAAACAATAGCACTGAACTATCTGACTAAAGAAATAGGCTTGTGTCCAATACGATTGGAATCTGTGCACAAGTTTTCAACGGTAAAAGGATTCATATCGACTTTGGATAAGAACAAGGCTGAAGTCAGCGTGGACTTGGGGATTTTCTCGCCTGATTTCGTTGCTTCAGCAATTTCTTTGCGCAATTTGCAGGCCCAACTTGGTGACGGACGAAAAATCGCGCTTGCAAAGTTCATCGAGCTTTTTGGTTTCTGCAAGGATTTGCCGTTAACCGTCGGGGTTCTCAATGTGAACGAAGAAGGGAACCGTGTTGAAGCAGAGCTTGCTGAAACGCAGCTGAGGCTATATGGAAACTGGACAAGATCTCTTTTGGACAGACTGATAATTCTGGGGGCCTCACTTCATGAAATCGAGTTTGCTGTAGATAGAACGGGAAGCGCCCGTGATGTGGTGGGCATCGAGAGTTCCGGATTGTTTGAACATGCTATCGTCTGCAAGTTGGGAACCGATGCAGTCGGTTTGATTCCGAAGATCGGCAAAAAAATGCCACGCGCAACCTTCAGCATATTTAATCCAAAGAGAGTCCTTCAATTTCTTGGAGACAACTCAGCCTTTCTTACCTCCTTGTGACAAGGTAAACGCCAGCAAAGATGAGGAAACCTCCTGCAACAACAAGAGGGTTAAGAGTTTCTCCTACAAATGCGATTGCAAACAGTGCTGTGATCAATGGCTCTGCAAACAAGAACGAGCTGGTCACTGCTGCATGTACACGTTTCAGTACATAGAACCATATGTAATATCCCAGTAGCGAGCATGTAGAGGATAAGAAGAGGATGGCAGCCCATTCAGAGAGATCCAATGTTACGAGCATGTTAAGAGAACCCTCAGCCCAAGAAAAAGGCACGAGACATAACCCGCCTAGCATGTTGACGTAAGCCACAACAAGAAACGCGTCATATTTCTCCATCGTCTTCTTTCCCAATAAGCTATAGGTAGTCCACAGAAACGGCGTAGAAAGCAAAATCAGACTTCCGAGTAGAAATGAAGCGCCGTTTTGAACGCTTAAAGTGCCTCCAGCAATGACTGTGAAGGTTCCAGCTGCAGCAACTGCAATGCCGAGAACCTGATTCTTCATCAAACGTTCCTTGAATATTCTGGCAGAAAAGATGGCGATCAGAATCGGCGAGAGTAAACAGACGAGAATTGCCGCAATTGAGGCTCCTGCCATTTGAATGCCTGTGTATTGAGCCGTAAAGAACAAGGTTACGCCTGTCAGAGCGAGAAGCAAAACCATAGGAACATCCTTTTTCTCCATGCGAAGGCCATAGTCACTTTTTCTATTCTTCCTGAGAATCAGCACAACAGAGAACAACCCACTCGCAACGAGAAACCTAGAAGTCGCAATGGCAATCGGCGTCAACCCTCCCCTCAACAAAACCTTGACAACAACAAAAGAACTGCCCCAAAACAGAATGAGAGTCAACATCAACAACGCGTCGAAACTGCTGATCACTTTGGCATTCATCAGTCAAGACGCTCCGAACATTCAAGTGTCCAATCCTTCAAGGATAACACAGGTGGAGCATATTAATCTCTACGTGAAAAACGTCAGAACCCCATTGAACGTTTGGTTCAAGCTATATATAAGGGAGGTAGGGTCTCCTCAGAGAGGCAAAGGCATGCTCTCATCACCAAAACAGCAAAACAGAGGTTGTGGTGGGCCGGACCGGACTTGAACCGGCGACCTTTGGCTCGTAAAGCCAATGTCCTAACCAAGCTAGACGACCAGCCCTCACATTTTGGTCATTGCGCGAAGATTTAAGGATTTTCAGATCAATGCTAGTATAGCCCGTTTGGCTCATATGGTACGCGCTTATAGAAGTTTTCTTCACAAAGCTTGGTATTTACTGCATGGTGACCTGTCTCTTCTTTGACAACCGAAACCTCTGTTCCTATTCTTTTAGTTCATGAAGTATGCAGACTATCGCTGATCTTACAAAAAGAGCACTATCCTTGTTTACATAAAGTGTATCTTCTCCTGCTGAGTGAGCAGATTTGTTTCTAAGCTCGACTAAGGTATTCAAGATCGCAGGAACAAAAAACATCAATTGCTTATTTTCTGCTTTCTTCTCTTGTGCGATATATCTAAACAGATCTGCTCTCTGAAATAGCCCAATCCATTGCCCTAGAGTGAACTTGTTGATTGGAGCCTTGATTTCCTTTTCGTAATTCACCATCTTTTCCTTGTTTTCAATTGGCAGGTTTGGAAGGTATTTCGTGTAGAGAGCCTTAAGAAGTCGCTCCATTATTGTTCCATATTCCAGTATAGCTTGGCTATGCATACCCATATTCAGTAGTTTTTCAGCATTGGCTAGAGATGCCTCAAACATCACTTGCTTCTCAATTCTCACCTTCGTTGGAACCGAAGGCATAACGATCTCTTCTTCAGATAAGAGACGAAAATTGCCATTTCCTAAATAGTAAAACAGATTGTGTTTCTTGCCATGATGCTTGTACGATGGATGATTCGGGGCTAAGCCAATAACATGGGCTCTGATAGTGTTTTCTTTAACATCAGGTCTTTTTTCTCTGATCTTCATTACGACATCAATTGGTCTGAATATTTCTGGTAGCTCCTTTGCTGCTTCATAGCACATTCTCCAGACAGGTAAGTCATATTTTGTCACAGGAACCACACGCATACCAGATGGTTCTATGCACCACTCTTCTAATTAATCGTTAACATTCTCATATTGCATAGTAATTCGTTAGTTTTGTCTGCTGTCTGTATTAAAGTTTGTCTGAGACATTCTCAATCTAGACAGTTTCTCCTCTAGATCCTCGCAAAGAAGACAACTCTCTGGAAGTTGTCATGTGCAGAGCAGTTGAGGTCTAGATTTTCGTACTAGCTATCTTCAACACTCTTAAGGTTCTGTCTATTGGTCCCTCGAAATATTCAGGATGTTTGTGACTTCGATAACAGAGGCTCATTCTTCTGTCAGGCATTTCATGGAGTCCTTAGAAGGAATTCAGATAGAACGAAGTATTGTTGATTGAGCTAAGCTGTCGTCAGTATTTTGTGTTTGTTCCATCTTCCTTTTCTGTGCATTCTCTTCAAGTATCTTTTTCTTTTTCTGAGCTTTTTAGCAGATCTTTTCATAGATAGACCCAGCTCATACCTATCTTGGACTTAAACATACTCTTTGCTCTATATTGAATGGACTTCTTGTGGACTTATCTCTCTTTCTCTGTAATATGAATATGACTGTTCAGACTTTCTGGGATGACATGATTGTCCATCTACGTCGAAGTGCATAAGTCAATATTGCAGCTATTACCATCACCACCAAACCTATCAGAATTAGGTATTCACTTGAAGTTGCTATTCCTACTACGACTATTGCAAGGAGAATTATCCACCACCAATCGAGTACTTTACCAGACTGTGATTTCATCGAGAGGTCCTCAATGTAGATCAACGCTTCAAACGTTTTTATGACTTGTGACATTTCCTACTGCGTGATAAGAGATTAGAAACTCTCCTAGCTGCTTTAGGGCTTCTAGGGTTTTGTCAAGTTCTTTGAAGCTAGGACTTCAATAACGCATTATGCATGTTGCTTTTCGTTGATGATGCGTTCAATGACGTCGACGGGGTTTTCTAGCTCTGCAAGCTTTGCCTTCACGTCAAATCTCTTTCCCAAATACTTCTTCGCAAGGTTCAACACTTGCGAAGACTTCGCCGTAAACAACGGAAAACCCTTCTCCGCCAAATACCTATTCACGTAAGTACGACCCATCTCAGTTATCACGATACTAGGAACGCCCTGCAAAGCAGCCTCCCTCGAGATTGTCCCTCCCACGCTCAAAACCAAATCCGCACGTGCAACAGCGCTCACAGTGTCCACAAACTCCTTCACGACCGTAAACTCTTCTCTGTCTACTCTTTTATACCGCGAGAAAAATATAACATCGCCCAAAGACGTCAACTTCTCTGCCAGCTTCAGGGTGTCATCACTCTTGCCAAGCGCATAAGCAGCTTGAGTCTCCATCTGCCTCACCATAATCAAAGGCCTCTTATGCCCGGAGACCCTCATTGGTTTTGAGTCTTTAACCCACGCAACCTCATCCACGCCTCTAAACTGCACAACATTCTGCTGACCGTAACTCTTGAAAAGACGTTTCGGAATGGCTTCCGAAGCAACCAAAACTTTCGCCAACGGAATTGTCAGCCTATTCACTGCTGCTGCGTGAGGAGTATCTGCAGTCAAGACTATCGGAACACCCAGCCCAAACGCGGTGCGACACAACTCAATAGATTGATGAGCAATCGCAACATCAGGCAAGTCGTCCTTAAACATTTCCGAAAACTTCAGCATCCGATGGGCACTTTCTTCCAGTCTTGAAAAAAGCGATGCGGGAGCATACTTTCTAACGACAATAGGCTTCTCGCCGAGTGCCCTAGCCAGAGGTAACGTGTCAGGATGCTCCCTTGTTGTCAATATTACCTTATGTCCTGCTTTCCTGAGGCGCTGAGCAATGGCAATGCCGTATCGCATGTGTTTGCCAGTGCAAGCATCATACCAAACTTTCATTTTTTCACGACTCGATTCGCTTCAGCAAACGCCTTGCGCTTAGCTTCATACTCCCTCAACTTCATGGCGAATTTCGCTGGGACACCCTTCACAACCGTTTCGGATGGGATGTACTTAGTAACCACACTTCCCCCACCAACAATCGAACCCCTGCCAATTACCACCCCTGGAAGTATGGTCACGCCTCCACCAATAACCGCATCATCCTCAACCATTGCAGGTGTTAGCAGATTGCTTTTCGGGTATCTATCATTGAGAAGACTGCTGTTCGGAGCAATAAACACCCTATTGCCAATCCTGCAACCGTTAGATATCGTTGCATGCGCCTGAATGTTGCAGTTTCTGCCAATAATCACATTCTTGCCTATGTCACAGAAACTCCCAATGCACGTTCCATCACCAATTCTTGTGCCACCGCCTATGACAACGTAGTTCCAAACAACCACATTTTCACCAAACTGAACATTTTTGCCTACTATGGCGCCTTTGCCAAGCTTCGGTTTCGACATTCCCCCTCAATTCCGCCTTTACGTTTGTTAGACATGTGAAGTTTAAATAGTTTGGTTTGTCTGATGCTTTCTTTGGAGATGGAGCTTTTGGCTAAAGAGAAAGTTTTGGTCATTGGCTTGGGAGAGGTTGGACGCGCTCTATTTGAGTTGTTGAGAGAAAGACAAGACTTTACCGTTTACGGACTGGACATTGACGAAGCCAAAACGCGCGAAGTAGGACAAAAACAAGAAGCCATTCCCACCGAAGTAAACGTAATACATGCGTGTATCCCTTGCATAAGCCAAAAAAAATTCATAGGCATAATTGCCAACTACGCGATGCAGTTCAACCCCAAGCTTGTAATCGTCAACAGCACTGTTCCCCCAGGAACCACCATGGCACTCAGCAAACTCTGCACTTGCCTTGTTGCACACTCGCCCATTAGAGGAGTACACAAAGACCTAGATCACATGAAGTGGGAAGTAAAACGCTGGACAAAATACGTCGGCGGCGCTAGCCCTGAAGCGTCAGACGCAGCCCGAAAGCATTTTGAGAATATGGGATTGAAAACCAAGGTTTTGCAGAGTTGCGTTGAAACTGAACTGGCCAAACTGTTCGAAACCACCTATAGGGCTTGGATGATCGCGTGCTTCCAAGAAATGCATAGAATTTCTAGACACTTTGAGGCTGATTTTGATGATATTGTAGACTTCATCGAGGACACTCATAGAGTGAGATCAGATAGACCAGTAATGTTTCCTGGGGTGATTGGCGGGCACTGTGTAATTCCAAACACTAAGCTGTTGCTTGAAAGCTTTGACTCAGAGTTTTTGAGGTTGATCTTGGAATCAAATGAGAAAAGACAGGAAGAGATCAAGGACAGAAACATTCAAGACGAAGCAGAGAAGATCAAAAAACGAATTGAGCGTTCAAAGGAAAAATAAAGCGTCAGCATTCCAAGCTGACGAGTTCGATGACTACATGCATGTAAGGTCTATGTCTGAGACGGTAAAGATCTGACGCCTTCTAAGAAAACGCTTTATTAGCTCACAGGCAACATAAAGACCCTAAAAACCTAGAGCAGTGACTACAGTGCGAATATGCTATTTGGCCAACGCTTCAAGTGTTCACACTCACAGATGGGTCAAATACTTCATCGAAAAAGGAGACGACGTACATGTGATCTCCTTCGAAACTGCCCAGATAGAAGGAGCGAAAGTTCATGTTCTAAGTCTTCCAGTGCTTGTTAGAAGCGCCACATTTCCGCTGAAAATCATGTCAATCTATAGGATAAGGAATCTGGTGAATAGACTGAAACCAGATGTCGTGCATGCACATTACGTGACTAACTATGGGCTTTTCGGTGCACTATGCCATTTTAACCCATTTGTCATCACTGCTTGGGGTTCAGACGTTCTAAACGTTCCTGGATCACGCCTCATAGCGATGATAAAAAAGTACATTGCAACGTACACCTTGAAAAAAGCCGATCTGATAACCTGCGACGCCCAACACATGAAGGAAGCCATGAGAAAACTCAGCGTTCCGCCAGAAAAGGTCGATATCATATACTTTGGCGTGGATACGCGGAAATTCAGTCCTGGAGAAAAGAGTGAGAGACTCAAAGCGAAACTAGGAGTGTACGGCTCGCCAACGGTGATAAGTTTAAGAAATCTTGAACCCATTTATAACATTGAATCACTTGTCAAATCCGTACCTTTGGTGCTGAAGGAAATCCCAGATGCGAAATTCGTCATCGCCGGAAAAGGTTCTGAAGAAACAAAACTAGAGGAACTTGCCAAGTCTCTAGGCGTCGAAACCAGCATGAGGTTCATAGGCTTTGTCAAAAATGACGAACTCCCAGAGTATCTAAATACCATGGACGTCTATGTTTCCACATCACTTTCAGACGCTGGAATAGCCGCTAGCACTGCGGAAGCCATGTCCTGCGGGTTGCCAGTGATAGTCACCGACACGGCTGACAATAGAAAGTGGGTGGAAGATGGATTGAACGGCTGTGTTGTTCCGCCTAAAGATCCGCAATCCTTGGCAGAAGGAATTGTTTGCCTGTTGAAAAATGGGGATGTGCGAAAGAGATTCGGGAATAACAACAGAGAAATAATTGAAGAGAGGAACAACTACTACAAAGAGATGGAAAAAATGGAAGGTATCTACAAAAAGCTGGCCCAGAGGTATAGGAAATGAGGATGCTAATAACCGGTGGCGCAGGATTCATCGGAAGCTACCTATGCGAAAAATACGCTAGAGAAAAACACACCGTACTCTGCTTAGACAACTTCCTAAGCGGAAACCTGATGAACGTCAGACACCTCCTGGACTGCAGAAACTTCAAACTAGTAAAGGGTGACGTTAGAGACTTTGATCTTTTGGAAAGAATAAGCCGCGACGTGGACGTAATCTTCCACTTAGCAGCTCAGATTCACGTGGACAGGTCCTACGTAGAGCCTAGACTCACTTACGAAATAAACGTCATGGGAACACAAAACATCCTAGAAATAGCAAGAATCCATGATGTTGAGAAGATAGTTCACACCTCGACAAGCGAGGTATACGGATCAGCCCAATACGTCCCCATAGACGAGAAGCATCCTCTAGACGCACCACATCCATATGGAGCTAGCAAAATCGCTGCCGATAGGATGTGCAACGCGTACATCCAAACTTACGGAATGAACATTTGCATACCGAGGTTCTTTAACATTTTCGGTCCGCGGCAGAGAGACATAGGCTATGGCGGGGTAATCTCAATCTTTACACGCAGAATTCTAAACAACAAACCCCCAATCATATATGGAGATGGCAGACAAACGCGAGACTATACTTACATAGAAGACGCGGTACGAGCCTTTGACCTTGTTCTCAATCACAAGCCAAAACTGGAGCCGATCAACATCGGCACAGGCAAAGAAGTAAGCATAATTGACTTAGCCAACATGATTATTGAGCTGTGCGACAAAAAAGGAAGCATAAAACCTGTCCATGTAAAACCAAGAATCGGCGAAGTCAAGCAGTTGATTGCCGATGCATCAAAAGCCAAGAAAATCTTGAAATGGGAGGCCAAATACGAACTGAGAAAAGGCCTTGAAGAGTTCATTCAATGGTACAGGAATTATGGGCAAGAGGAAAGAATCAAACTTGAATAAAAAACAAGTTCACACGGCGGACATAACAAATCCAACGAACATCGCTCCTAACATTCAGCGAAGCATGTACGTAACCATGGTCAGGCTTAGGAAATTTGAGGAAAGAGTAGCCCAACTCCTCATGCCCCCAAAAGAAATCATCACCCCATGCCACCTATACATAGGACAAGAAGCAGTTGCAACAGGAGTCTGCGCTAACCTCAGAAACGACGATTATGTTTTCAGCACACACCGTTCCCATGGTCATTACCTAGCCAAAGGCGGCGACATGAAAGCCCTAATGGCAGAACTCTACTGCAAAAAAACAGGGTGTTCAAAAGGCAAAGGCGGATCAATGCACATCGCCTCCCCTAACGTAGGACTGCCAGGAAGCTCCGCCATCGTCGGAGGAACAATACCCATAGCGGTTGGAACTGCCCTAGCTTTCTCTATGCAAAAGAAAAACGGTGTTTCAGTGGCGTTCTTCGGCGATGGAGCTGTACAAGAAGGAGTGTTCTATGAGTCTCTGAACTTCGCTTCCCTCAAGAAACTCCCAGTAATCTTCGTCTGCGAAAACAATCTCTACTGCACTCACTTGCCCATAGCGGCGTGCCTCGCTGACACCGAAATCTACAAGAAAGCTAGCGTCTTCGCAATGTCTGGAATCCGAGTGGACGGGAACAATGTCATCGAGGTTTTCAGCACCGCAAAGAAGGCAATAGAAGATGCTCGTAGCGGCAAAGGCCCAACTCTGATAGAGTGCATGACCTACAGGTGGAGAGGTCACGTTGGACCCTACGACGATCTGGACAAAGGACTTAGAAGTAAAGAGGAACTGGACTGTTGGACTAAGAAGTGTCCAATTCGAAGATTTGAGAGGCTCCTGCTAGAACAAGGCATAATCTTAGATACAGAGAAAGACCAGATACACAAGGACATTTCTGAAGAAGTAGAAGAATCGGTCATCTTCGCAAGAGAAAGCCCATATCCAGACAAAGCTGAACTCACTCGCAACGTGTTTAAACAAAAATAGCGGCCCTTCAAATCAGCTTGTTTTTTAATTTCTTTGCACCTGCTAATGCGAATTCTGGATTCAGATTTCTGGTTCAGAAGTGTAAAGTAGTCGACTTCTCGGACTAGTCTGTTCCAAGACAGAATGAAACATCAGGCTATTATGCGTGACCCTTAATGAACTTGCGAGTTGAGCTCTACCACAATCTTCGCCATTCTTTACAAATCCTTTTTGGAACAAGATTCAATGAGCTTGTCTGGAGATTTCGGCACATTTACAAAAGAGATTGGGCAGAGGAGAGTATTCGATCGTTCTCTCATCCTCATCGCCAGCTGCTTGTAAGAAAAATACTCTCTAACAAGCCCCTCACCCGCGTCTTAGAAATAGGTTGCGCGAGTGGACCAAACCTGTACATGTTGGCTAGGCGCTTTCCAAACGTACATTGCGTGGGTATCGACATAAACCCAGAGGCTATCCGGCAGGGAACCGAGTTCTTTAGAAAGCAAAAAATCAACAATGTGTCATTACACGTAGGAAAAGCAGATGATCTTGAACGATTTCCGGACGAAAGTTTCGATGTAGTTTTCACTGATGCTGTGCTAATGTACGTATGTCCTGACAAGATAAAGAAAGTAGCAACCGAGATCATGCGAGTTTCTAGAAAAGCGATAATTCTAGCAGAGCATTGCTCCATTGATGCAAATGCCTTGGGCACTTATCAGGAGAAATGGTGGCTAAGAGACTACTTGAAACTATTCCAATCTTTCGGCTTACGAGCTAATGTTGCGAAAATACCGCCTGAGATATGGGGCGGGAACTGGGGCAGATTTGGGTATATCATCGAGATCAAGAAACCAAGCGCAGAAACTGCGAAGACCATTGAAGAAACACCAATCTACGTTGACCTAGGAGAACAGGTCCCAATTCCTGCCTAGCTTACACCAATCCTTGCCAGAAGCAGCTGATGACGAAAAGAGAAGATTCAATAAAAGAACGATGATCACCAACCGAATCTAGGCGAGAAATCTTTGCAAGGAAAATGCGAAACAAGTAGGAACCATTTTTTGAAGAGGTAAGGCGGAATCAACAAAGCGCTCTGGACTCTCAAACACGTTCAAACGTCAACGTATACTGGGTAAAAGAAACGCATGTAGTCTCGCTTACGTGTCGGGTCAGAAAAACCTTAATCAGTCTCACGGATTATACTTAGCGCACAAAATGGTGAAAGGCGGATGCGGAAAATCTCTTTTGCCACCGCAATTAACGAAGCATTGCATCAGATAATCGCAAAAGACGAGCGCGCTTTTCTGATCGGACAAGGAATCACCAGCCCTTGGTACGTGGGAAGCACTACGGTCGGACTTGTCAAAGATTTTGGGCAAGAAAGGATAATTGACACTCCAACATCTGAAAACTGCATAACAGGCGTCGCATTGGGTTCTGCACTAGCAGGATTGCACCCTATTATTTGCTTTCCGAGAATGGACTTCATGTACTTGGCAATGGATCAAATCGCCAACCACATCGCAAACTGGCACTACATGTTCGGAGGGCAGCTAAATGCTCCAATAACGCTTTGGTCGATTATCAACAGAGGTGGAGAACAAGCTGCTCAGCATTCACAGGCGTTGCAGGCAGTTTTCACGCATATCCCAGGAGTTAAGGTTGTTATGCCAAGCACGCCATATGACGCTAAAGGGCTTCTTGTCGCGTGCGTGGAAGACGGCAATCCTGTTGTCTACATCGACGACCGTTGGTTGTACGAGTATCAAGGAGAGGTGCCCGAAGAACTCTATTCGGTTCCTATCGGAAAAGGAGTGATTAGGAGAAGGGGAAAGGACGTAACTGTCGTGGCAACTTCATACATGGTGCATGAAGCCCTTAAGGCCGCTGAGGTCGTTGAGAATGACGGAGTACAAGTAGAAGTGGTGGATTTGCTCTCGCTCAAGCCTTTGGATGAGAAGCTTCTGTTCAAATCAGTGGAGAAAACCGGAAGACTTGTTCTTGTGGATGGAGGCTGGAAAACCTGCGGAGTGACAGCAGAGATCTCTGGTAAGTTAGCGGAAAGCGGTGTTCTTGGAATGTTGAAGGCGCCTATTGTTCGAGTTTCGCTGCCAGACACTCCCGCTCCAGCGAGTTCGGCGCTGGAAAAGGTTTATTATCCTAACGCGGAAAGTCTAGTTTCAGCCATCAGAAAAGTTTTGGAGATGCGACAATGACGTACAAAGTTCCTTTCGTGAACTACCCGGAGCACTATCGCCGCATATGGAATGAAGTAATGGACGCCATATCTGAAGCGTTGTCTAAGGGCGATCTGATACTGCGCGACCAGCTGAAAAAGTTTGAGCAAGACATAGCCTCTTTTGTTGGAGTCAAGCATGCAGTTGGGCTAAACAGCGGCACGGATGCTCTTTATCTCTCACTGAAGGTTGCTGGAATCGGCCAAGGCGACGAGGTCATTACCGTTGCACACACTTGGGTCGCATCGCTGGCAACAATCGTGCAATGCGGGGCAACGCTAGTTCTAGTGGACGTTGGTGAAGACATGAACATGGATGTGGAACAGGTAGAGGACAAGATAACTTCCAAGACTAAGGCTATAATGCCAGTTCATTTGAATGGCCGACTGTGCGATATGGGAAAGTTGATGGCTATTGCCGAGAAACATGATTTGAAAGTGATTGAGGACGCTGCTCAAGCTTTTGGGGCGACTTTCGACGGAAAAAAGGGAGGTTCTTTCGGGATAGCTGGTTGTTTTAGTTTCTATCCTGCGAAAATACTTGGGGCAGCTGGAGATGCAGGACTATTAACAACTAACAATGATGAGACAGCAGAGAAAGTACGTTTGCTCAGAGACCACGGGGTTCAAAGATCAACTGGAGAAACCTTGTTTTATGGTGTTAACAGTAGATTGGACAACATTCAAGCAGCGATTCTGAACGTGAAGTTGAAGTACGTGCCTGAATGGATTGAAAGACGACGGAAGCTGGCTAATCTTTACCAGAAGAGCCTGTCTGATTTGCAGGATACTAGACTTCCGCCACCGCCACAGTCGAAAGGTCACTTTTATGACGTTTATCAAAACTACGTGATCAGGTCACGGAAACGAGATGAGCTTGTCTCGTTTCTCAAGGAGTCTGGTGTGGAGATATTAGTTTCTTGGCCTAAACCTTTTCACCTGCATAAAGCACTGGGGCTGGAGAAATTCCGTCTACCCAAAACGGAGCAGGTATCAAATGAAGTTCTATCGCTGCCAATGTATCCCGAGCTAAGCGAGGAAGATGTAGGCTATGTCATAGACACTATTCACCGTTTCAATAAGCAATGAAATGACAAGAATCAAAAGTATCGGACGTGGAAAAGAAGAATCGCCATGAAGAAAGTTCTTATCATCGCTCACTTATTCTACGCGTCTCCAAGAATACCAGGCTTAGGCAAGTATCTTCCTGAATTTGGATGGCAACCGATTGTCCTGACAACACCTCTTGGCGAAGACCCTGATTCTCGATTCGGTCCTCCGGACAGCTTCAAGAGCATCTGCAAAGTCATCGAGACACACGGATACATTTCATCCTATGGAAAAAAGCGTTTAGCCCCTAAAAAATATAGGCGTCTCAAGCGAGTTTTGAGATTTTTTTACAGGTATTACCGCGAGGTTGCCCAGTATCCTGACTCAGAAAAGGGTTGGAAGCCCTTTGCGGTCAAGGTTGGTGACGAACTGTTTCAAAGTGAAGAGATAGACGCGATGATTAGTAGTTATTCGCCAGTGACAAGCCACCTTATTGCTTCAGAACTGAAAAGGAAGCATGGTGTTCCTTGGGTAGCTGACTTCCGAGATCTTTGGACACAAAACCACAACTACCCCTATAGCCCATTGAGAAAGATATTTGAGAGAAGATTGGAGCTGAAGACGCTGTCGGTCGCGGATGCCTTAGTCTCTACCTCTCAGTTTTGGGCAGACAAGCTAAAAGCAATGCACAGGAAAGAAGCCTACGCGATCACTAATGGTTTTGATCCAGACTCTATGAGTGATGGAAAGGCAGATCTGACCGCAAACTTCACGATAACCTATACGGGCCAAATCTACACGAAGCAAGATCCGACAAAACTCCTCATTGCCATAGAGGAGTTGATCTCTCAAGGAAAAATAGACCAAAAAGATGTAGAAGTTAGATTCTACGGCCCTGAGAATGAACTGCTGCAAAGAGAAATAGAAAAACGTGGATTGTCAAAGATTGTCAAACAATACGGGACAATTCCTAGGCAGGATTCCCTCAAGAAACAGCAAGAGTCGCAACTGCTACTTCTGCTGGACTGGGAAGATCCACAAGAAAAAGGGGTGTTCACTGGCAAGATATTCGAGTACTTCGCGGCTCAAAGACCAATACTTGCAACAGGTGGTTTTGGAGACGATGTTGTCGAGAAGGCGCTTGATCAAACCAATTCTGGTGTATACTGCTTAAAGCTAGAAGACATCAAGGACGCCCTTGAGAAACTGTACTCTGAATACAAGCTCAAAGGAAGAATAGCTTATCATGGAAACATAGAAGAAGTCAACAAATACAGTTACCGTGAGATGGCAAGAAAGTTCGCAGAAATCCTCAACAACCTAACAGCGGCAAAGCAAACTTGATATAATATACGTGTATTTGATTGATTTCACTCGGAGATCAAAACCATGAAGGCTTGCGTTCTTGGTCTTGGCGAAGTAGGGCTTCCAACGGCTAAATACGTTGCTAGCAAGGGTATAGATGTATTCGGATATGACATAAAACAAGAAGCCATCGAAAGAGCAAAAACTCAAGGAATTAAAGCTTCCAGTCACTGGGGAGAAGTGCCCGTTTCAGACGCCTATATAATATGCGTATTTGCTGGTCTAAAGAATGATGATCCTGACTTCCTTTCAATCTTTGACGTATGCGAGAAAATCAAAGAAAAAACCGTGTCCTCGTCTCCATCAAAAACTTGTCTAGTTTCACTCGAAAGCACGGTAATACCAGGTCTATGCAGAAAAATCTACGAGGGCATTTTCAAGAAACAAGTCAAGCTGATTCACGTGCCGCATCGATTTTTCGGCGAGGAACCCATTAGACACGGAGTTAGACAGCGTAGAGTTATCGGTGCTGTAAACGAGGAGAGTTTCAAGGAAGGATGGAGTTTCTACAATAAGCGTCTTGGCATACCATTGCACAAGGTTTCGTCGATTGAGACAGCTGAAATGTCTAAGGTGGCCGAGCAAACGTTCAGGTATGTGCAGATAGCTTTTGCTGAGGAGCTGAAAATAGTGTGCGACAAGCTCGGAATGGATTTCAACGAGTTGCGAGAGGCGTGTAACACGAAATGGAATATTGAAATTCCCGAAGCACGGAACGGCATTGGGGGTCACTGTTTGCCTAAAGACTCTAGATACTTCTCGTCATTGACGGACGCTGCAAAATTGGTAAGTGGTGCCAGACAGGTAGACGCGATCTATAGGAAATGGATAGGTCAGAAGCAATAGAGAGTTTATATACAAACGCCAATGCTTCATTTAAGAACGCAGATGGCCACAGCATTGATAACGTTTAGAATTGACGTTGACTATCCTTATCCTTCACGATTCAAGAGTTTCCTTCACACAGCCTTAGGCATCAAAACCAGCAGAGACTATCTGAAGAATTCGAAGATAATAGCAAGGATGATTAACGAGTCGCCCAGAAACGTGAAGGCGCATTGGTTCTTTACACCGAAAACTATTCCTGATGAGGAATTGCTGAAGTTGCTGGGTAACAAGAAACATGAAATTGGGCTTCATGTTGTTAACGACCCATATGCTGAATTGAGTTTGTTGGAAGAAACAACTGGGAGAAAGGTGAACTACTTTACGATTCATGGAACTGCGCGTTTGCTTGCCAGAGTAATGTGGAAAAGATGGAAAGTGAGGGCTCCAAAGATCCCGCAAGGTTTTCCACTACGGTCTTTTCATCAATTTCCAACCACAGGTCTAGATGGCTTGTGCTATTCGTATCCAGCTGGCCAAGCCCTAAGGATAGCGGAAGATCACATCAAGGAAGGCTATGTCATATATTTCCATCCTATATGGCTTTTTCAACGGGGAAAAATGAACCACAGAGGACCATTCTACGAGACTTTAAGGAGGATTCTAGAGGATGGAAAAGCAGGTTGACGGCCTAATACTCCGTAAGAAAATCTTCTTCACTATGGCTAGTAACGAATTGGAGTATGAGAGGAGTGTGATTTTAACAGCAGAACTTGTTGACGGGCTTCGGAAGAGAAATGTTGACATTTTTAGCTTTCTAGAAAGAAGATGGTGTTGCCCGATACAGAACCCCTCAAAATCCTGGTTGAAGTCAAGCGATAATATTGCACTTCTTGAAATAACAAGCTATGATGAATGGTTGAAAAGGGTAGGAAAGAAAACGCGCAACATGATCCGCAAAGCAGAGAAAAGCGGGATAAGAACGGAAATCGCTGAGCCAAACGAGAAACTGGCACACGGAATATGGAAGATCTACAACGAGACACCAATAAGACAAGAAAGAGGCTTCCCACATTACGGAACCCCATTGAAAACTGTAATGCGAGACGTGCTTTCGCCAAGAAATTGTACATATGTTGGAGCATATTTTCAAGACGAACTTGTTGGATTCATACACCTAGTCCACGGCAACAACATAACGATCATATCCCAAATACTTTCAATGCAAAAACATTGGGGCAAGTCCGTGAACAACGCGCTTGTGGCAAAAGCAGTCGAAGTTTGCGCAAGCAAGGGTATCCGATGGCTTATGTATGGCAGAATAGGAAATCATCCTACTTTGGACAATTTCAAACAGAACAACGGTTGTGTCAAGTATCCGCTGACAAGATACTACATGATCTTGACCATGAAGGGTAAGATGGCCGCAAGGCTCGGATTGCACAGAGAACTCAAAGACATCATCCCCCAATCTGCGAAATATGCATTGTTCCCTATCTACAATTGGATAAGCAGAACGAAGGCCAGAGTTAAGCTCAGCCTAAGACCGAAACAAATAATTTAACCAAAACCATGCTCTTAAAGACTGAAATGTGAAATAGGTGCCATTTTCAAGGGTGAATGCTTGAACAAGAAAGAAATCAGAATCCAATATTCAGGCTTCATACTTTTCGCAGCTAAGCTAATGACCGTTGCAACAGGCACCATATTCACTTTACTAGTAGCAAGATCACTTAGTCAAAGCGAATATGGAACATGGGGAATCCTGAACATTGTAGTACCATACTTCACCTTACTGTCGACAGCAGTTCCATTCTGGACGATGCGCTTCGTTGCACGAGACAAAGAAGGCGCTACCAAGACTGGGCTCCTAGCAAACAGTAGCATGGCCATAATTGCCACATTTGTGTACTTGGCATTGCTTCCTGTAATCATACCCACGTTCAATTTGGAAAACTACTTGATGATCACCACTATTGCTGGAGCGCAGATAATTGAAATCTATCTGATTGCAGTTTTGGAAGGGTGCTTGCAGGCTCAGCGGCCTCATTTTGTGGGATATGGACTACTGGTTGGTGAAATCTCGAAGGCATCACTGGCATACGTTTTGATCGTAAGACTTCAACTGTCTTTGCTAGGTGTGTTTCTCAGCATAGTAGTAGCATTCGCAATCAAAGCTGCCCTCTACCTAAAGATTGTTTTCAACGAGCTAAGACAGAAAGTCGTATTCAGCTACATTAAGGAGTGGTTAAAGGGTTCGGCTTTCAACATATACAATATTGCAGGCGACAGACTTGCAGCCGCCATATTTCTTATGATGTCATATTATGGTCGTGAAATAGCAGCTAGCTACTATCAGGCTGCAATACCAATCGCCAACATAATAACATATTCCTCTTTCCTTGCTTTTGCACTATATCCAAAATTATTGGCTGAACGCAATATGGATGATGCTACTTCTTCATTGAAAATGGTTTTGATGTTTGCGATTCCTATGACTGCCGGCCTCCTAGCCGTACCCTCTTCCTTTCTTATAATTCTCAGCGCGGATTATGGTGTTGCGGCGCCGCTTTTGATGCTATTGGCAGTTGATGCCCTCATACTCACCACTTCATCAATCTTTGCCTCTGTGATCTACGGAATTGAGAGAGTAGATGAAAAAGCAGAAATACCATTCAGACAGGTTGCAAGAAGCCGATTGTTCATAGCCTTTTCTCTACCATATGTTCATGCGGCAATAACTTTGCCAACAGCATACTATGTCATAACGAATTTCGCAAACAACCAACCTTTGTTGATTGCGGAGTACGCAATCGCAATCAACACTGTGGCACATTTTGCAATGTTTGTCGTTATGTATTTTCTCGTACATCAAGCAGTCAAGCTAGAGATTCCTTGGAAGAGCGTATTGAAGTATGCTTTCGCCTCAGTCCTTATGGCAACGATCTTATTCGTCCTTCACCCGACGAGGGCGCTCTTGACTCTAACTATGACTGCAGTTGCTGGAGCCGCTTACCTAGCGGTATTGTTGGCAATCGATGGAGACGCGAGAAAGCTAGCTCGCGATATAATAAAAGAAGTCAAAACAATAGCTAAGAGGATTGTTTGAAAAGCCGCTTAGTTGTCGCTGCTCCATAATTCGAGGAAAAGAGTTTTCAGGGCTTTCACGAAAGCATCGTAGTTAGTCCACAAAGCCGCTACTCTCTTCTTTCCGTTGTCTTTTCGGATCAGCAGGAGCAATTGCTCGTCATCTGCAAGCACGAAAGTTGGCAGCTCCTCAACGTTTGAAGATGAATACTTAGTCTTTTTCAGCTTCAGTTTCTCAATGAAGAAGCAACTCTTCGGAGAGTAACTAGTCAATAATTGGACATTGATGTCTTTCTTCGATATCTTCTCCAGTTTATCCAATAGACTTGAATGATAAAAGTTGGCGATGTCATGTTCAGAAGCGAACACTGACACTTCTTTGTGGGCATTGTCGAGCAACTCGTCCGCCTTTAGATTGATTTGCTCTTCCCCTTCTAGAATCTGAAAAACCTCTTTTCTCTCATGCCCTGCCTCTGACTTCGGAAGAGAAAGCCAAAGATCAACCAAAGCATCTTTTCTGTTTTCCAAAAGCTGTATTTTCATCTTCTTCGTTTCTATCAGTGTATCTACCGCTTTCTCAAACGGCGTGGCAATGAACTTCAAAGGTTTCTCAAAAACAGACGATATCAGTCCTCTTTTTTCCAGATCACGCAGAATCCTGTAAGTTTCAGTTCTATGAAGAGACAACGCCTCAGAAATCTCGCTTGCCTTGTGCTCGCCCGTTCTCGCAATATAAACGTAGACTCTTATCTCGTTCTTTGATAAACCAAGCCTGAAAAGTGCTTTCTCTATGAGTTCCAGTGACTTAGCTGGACCTTTGTCTACTCTCACAAATCTCCATAAACCAGTATTCTCATCATAGAGCTTCGTGATGCTTTCAGTTTTCTCAACCGCTAACTCCATAATAGATCACTTGCTTGTAGCCTTGCTCCTTATTCTTACTCGAACACAGAATCCGATTCCACTTGAGCTATATTTTATACTTCTGAACGGTAAATATGAATCCAAAATACACGTTCTCAAAGCTTTTAAACAGCAACTAGCAAAGTATGAGCTAGCATAGTCTTTACGAAGCCTAAGGGGAGAAGGCAAATGCAAAGCAGACTAAGACCAGCGTTTAGCTTCAAGCATCTTCTATTGCCGAAGAATAATCATTGGCTAAAGAGAGCGATTCTGGTCTTTGCCTTTACGTTGTTTGACTATTTCTCGACAATCGCCCTCTGCCGCGCCCCGCATGAAGAGGCCAACATTTATGCACGGATTTTTATGGAGAACTTCGGCATATTCTTGGGCTTGACGCTTTTCGTTTTGATTTTCAACTTGCCGATCTATATGACGTTGAGCTTAGACTCTCACGTCGTCAGGCTTCCGTCTAGAATCGCTGGCGCCTTTGAACTGCTCGTTGATATTGTTTTTGCATGGTGTGTTGCTGGGCTTCATTTTAGCGGAGGGGCAAGCTGGTTCTGGTACGCTTCAGACTTGACACGCCAGTCTGTTGGTGCAATCCTATACTTGGTCATGGCTCTATTACTTGTCAGACCGCATCGACCACGTTATGACAACCAGCGATTGGCAAGTGTGTAACACTTCGCAACATACCAACTCTATTATCCCATTAGGTGAGACTAGGTTAGCGATGATCAAATCACTTTAGACTTTGGAAGTTATGATTATGGCTGAATCTAATACGCGACCTTACGCTGATGCAAAACCACTGCAAAAGGAAGAAGACCAAGGCGAAACGACAGAAAACGTCGAATTCCTTCGCCCTTTGCAGCTATCAGAGGAGAATGAGTACGTTCTACTGGATGAGCAGAAGCTGCAGGATCTTATGAAAAAGGCAAACGAAGAAAGCTCCCAATTAAGCGGACTGTTAGCAACTGAAAACACGCTTATGATTGAAGTTTGCACATCTCTCGCGAGGATTCTGAAGAAGCTTCATGCTTCGTTTAACATTCCGCTGGAAAGCGTGCCGCTCAGAAAAGAGGTAAGCAAAGCGATATTGGACGAGGAAGGACACCTAAAACTCTTTTACGGAACGGAAAGAGAACGTTCAGCGTTCCTAGCAGAATGGCCTCCTGAAATTGTCATGGCTGTCCTGTCGAATGTTATGCCTGAACTGCCAAAAGTCATAGGGTCATATAAGATGATGATAACCAAGAGAGTTAGCTTCTTCGAAGAGATAAAGAAGAACCTGAGAAGCATTGTCAGGGCCATAATCAACACTAATGAAGAAGACACAAACCTTGGAAGAGAGCAAAGACAAAACGCTCCTCAGGAAAATTCGAGGGCTGAAGAGCAGAGGTAGAAATTGCAGGTGAGAAAAATGGATGGGTTTTTGACAGAGATCAGAACTTTCTATTCGCTTAAGGAGATCCAGGAAAGCATAGAAATGGAGATACGCCAGCACAAGATGCTGCTTGAGGATTATAGTCAGTGGCTAGGAACTCTCCTGAGAAATCCAGAATCTTCAAAAGATCAAGAATGGGTCAAAAAAACAGCGGAACTGCAAAAAATCCTGAAGACTGGAGGAAGCAGAAAAGAAGGCAAGACTGCAGGCGCTTCGACGGAATGGGTTGAGTTCAAAGACGTTATGCTCAGCGCCGACATCTTGGGAGAAGCCGAAATACTTTTCGAGGCAATAGAGGAACTAAAAACAAAAATCGGCAGGCTCGAGAAAGCCAAAAACTCGATAGTAGACTTGGAGCGATATGGTCTAGGAAAGGAACTGTTATACATAACTTACTTGCATGATGGAGTGCCCGAGAGGATAGTGTTCAAACCAAAGAAAGGCGCTAACACAATCGAGAAATTCGAATTCATGGCCGATTTCTCAGTAATAAGCCAACCTCAATGACTATCGTCGTAGGAGATTTTGAAACAGCATTCGGTCATGCTATGTCTCGGCCGCTACTCTGCTAGCGCTCAAATACAGATTTGAGAATCTTCTAGTCAAGTCTCGCAGAGAATACACTGAGAAGCCAGACCTGAACAAAGACTCAACTCTGCGACTCTTGGCTCCGATACCGATCAAGGAAATGCTTCTTCCTTCCAGAGTGGTCATTGTTTGCACTAATGTATTGTCTGGTTTGGAGTATTCGGATGAATATCCGTCTGAGATAACTGTGATCAGCCGCATGTTTTCAGCCCTCGTTTTTATGATTTGCCCCGCAACGTCCAAGGCATCCGACAAAAGCGTTGAACCTTCAAATTTTAATCCGCCAATACGAGATTTCACTCTGACATTGTATCGTTCTTTGGGATCCTTGAGCACAAGAAGACGGTCGTTGAATGCGTACATTCCCCACGAGGTTGGATCCAAGAGCAGCTCGCTTGCTGCATCAGCCAAGATCAAGAGAAGCTCCAATGCGAAATCCTTTAAGTACTTCATGCTTCTGCTTGCGTCGAGAAGGATGACCCAAGAGTAGCTTTTGCTCAAATTCTCATCCAGCATGAAAACATCCATTCTAGGGCTCTTGGCTGCAATGACTTGTATTATCTCCTGCAGATCTAAGACGCCATAGTCCTTTCTCGGGTCTTCATCCAATGCATCTCTGGCTACAAGTAGAGTTTCCATGAGCCTATGGGCTTCACTCTTGCACCTTGCCCTGATTCTCAGGAATTCGGTGTAATCTTGTTCAGGGATCTCAACTGAGTTGAACTCAGTCGACTGTAAGAGCTCCTGATATCTGGCGAGCAGGCTTGCTTCCTTGTCTTTCTGATGTCGCCATGAATCAAAAACCTGAATTGCCTCAGCCTCATCCACTTTTCTCGAAGCTTCCTGCGAATCTTCAGAAATCTTGGGAGCTCCGCCTAGAAATTCCAAGCATCTTTGGAAACTATTCTCAGGAGTGACATCCGTGTCAACTAAGTACGATGGAAGGAAAACCGAGCTTGAGCCTAGCTCTTCGGTGTGAGGAAGAAACGGAACTACTGTAATAGGGCCTGTATCTTCAATGGAATGATAAATCTCATCGGCAACTTTTACCTTGTCCTCTTGAAGGCTTACGCTTTCATCCGTGAAGGAAAGAGACGCCTTCTTCTTGAACTGATCCAAAAGCTCGGCGAGGCGAACAACCGTGTCACACTCTTTTTTGAATTCAAGACTGGTCAAACCAGTGTTACATCTTATTAAGAGTCCAGCCATGTTCCTGGTTGCTGGATTGATGAGCTTTTCCAGTCTGCGCACTCTTTTCAAAGCCAAAACATTAGCAAATGCCAAATCAACAACCCTTTCAGGATATCTCAGAGCAGCATAGGCATTTGCCCTCACATCCTCCACAAGAGAAGTTGCGAATCTTGCTAGTTGCAGGTCCTTGCCCTCTGTCCATTCTTCATAATCTTGAAACTTGGAAAAGAAAGCGTGAAAACCAAGATGGAAAACTGCAGCTCTGAAAAGGCTTACTAGCTGCCTCTTGCCTTCTGGGTCTGCTGGAAAACTGTAACCCATTAGGGACACAGTCTTCGTTCCTTCTTGGGTTTCTTCGACTTTGGGCTCCGGAAGAATGGCTACAGAACCGGCATTGTCGTGGAGGAATTGGGAAAACCTAACCCTTGGAGAAACTAGAAGCTTTGTTTTCAGGCTGTCTTTTTCGAGGAATATTGACCAAGCATATTCAAGGAACCCCACTTTGGTCACCGTTGCGTTGACGATATTTATCTAGAGAAAATTGCTTGAACAAGTCTTCGGACATCTCCTTGTACTTCGACGCTGTCGCTGGTTAATGCGACTATGGTTTCTTCGGCTGCTGTTATGGGGTCAGATCCGTCCTTTATTAGAACTGCCCAGTGAATCAAGTCGCCTATTGATGGACCGTATGGGAGGTCGCCTGCCTTGTATTGCCTTCGCATTTCAGCACCGACTCTGATGATTTTGTATGCTGTATCCTCATCTACATTTGTTCTTTTTCTGAGAAGCTCAACCTCTTGTTTGGAAATCTTGTCGCCTGTACTCTCATAGTCAAAGTTTATCCATACACTCATTCGTCTTCTGAAAGCGGCGTTCAATGGTTTGGTTCCTGAGAATTCGGCTGAGAAGGGGTTCATACTGATAATCAGATACGCGTAAGGATGGCGTGTAACTATTTCGTTATCTTTTTCTGTTAGAACCAGATGTCCTCTTGTGTCAAGCACAGGGTTCAGTCTTGTCGCCACATCCTGTTTCATCATGTTGGCCTCATCTAGATACAGCAAACCGCCAAATCTCAGCCAACTTGTCACTTGACCATCAACCCAATTCTCCTTGCCAAGTCCTATGAACCTGCCGATAAGGTCATAAGAAGATGTCTGCAAGCCGCAGTTTACTTCCCACACTGGAAGGCCGGTCAATTCAGCTGCAAGATAGGTTATGTGGGTTTTGCCCGTTCCAGAGGGCCCTATCAAAGCGCATTGCTTGAAGTAATAGAGTGCTCTGACCATTCGTTCAACGTATCTTTGACCGCTGTCCACGTATTCGGGAGTCCCAGTTGGGACTAGGCTTTGCAGGGATTCGGGAAACATGTATCCCGGATGCAGGTCATATTTGGCCAGATCATACTTGAAGTAATGGGGAGACTGGGACATTTCGCGTCTTTTGCTTATGTTTACTATTATCTTGGATTCTCCTCTTTTCAGTGACACAGACTCTGTTTTGGTGAAGTTTTGGGCTGAACCTTTTATCGCGTCTGTGCCGTAGCCTAAGCCGCCCAGTTTTCCCTCTTCTTTCATTGTCTTTTCCTAGACATATTAGTCGTGTTGGCATGATAAAAGTATTATGTCTTGCTATACAATATTAGCTAGATGTATCTCTGAAGTGTATGTGAACCCTCCACACAGACTAATGCTTATACTGCTGCAATGGTGACTTCGATAGCTACGCATTGTGCGAGAGTGAATTAGATGACTGAAAACCAAGCGCAAACAGCAGCTGCCACAGCGCAGAATGTCGAACCGAAAATAGTCGTGGATGCCACACCTACACCAGAAAAGCCGAAAAATGGCGAGGAAGAAGCTGTAGGTTTTCTTAATGAAATGCAAGAAAATGCCGGACAGATTTCGGAACTCACGGCAGAGGAGGATAATCTGGTTACAAAATTCTTCAGTTCTTTACTCAAAATCCTAAAGCCCTTCGGCAAAACGCTTGAAATCTCTGCCTCTGCACTTCCAGAAGGCTATAGAGGGCGAGTAATCAAGGCGTATCTGTATCTCACCGGTCAGTTGGTTTTGGTTTACACGAGTGGTGAAGCTGAAATATTGAATCTTGCCGACCAAGAGAATCATGATGTTCTTGTAGAGATCACTGGCGAAATCATGCTGCAGCTGAAATCCATCATCAATTCTTACAAATCAAGAATAGAGAAAAGGGTAAAATTCCTGATGTCCATAACGAAGGACTTGCAGAAGATCGCTGAAGTCTTTTCAGAGAAATGATCCAATCAAAGTTGGCAAAACTCAAGATGCGAGGCGCCTAGCTGATCAGAAGATTACGATAGGAGTTCGGTCAGGACAGAATGCAATTCCTCTTTGTCCTTAATATCTCGGAAAATAGCTTTTCCGCTTCCATAAAGTCGAAAAGAGAAATTCTTGAACGATAGTTCGAAGATGATCCGTGAAACTGATTTTTCTATCTTGACTTTCAGCAAGATTTTTTGGATTGCTTCGTCTTTTTTGTCGTACTTGAACGTGACAATAACATCTCGTTCTTTGCCGCACGTTCCATCGATTCTAGCCACATAGTCTTCAACTATGCCCATCAGAACTTGTCAATCTCCTTCAGAACTTCGACAAATCTGTCGATTTCTTCCCGAGTGTTATATATGTAGAAGCTTGCTCGGGCTGAGGAATTCAACTCAAGCAGCGCGTGCAACGGTTGCGCGCAGTGGTAACCGCTTCTAACCATGATTCCATAATTGTCAAGCAACAATGCAATATCATGAGAGCTTAAACCCTCAACGCCGAAAGGAATGATTCCACACTTGCCGTCAGCTTTCTGTGGTCCATAGATTTTGATCTTCTTGTTACATTCTTGCATGCGAGACATGGCATATTTTGTCAACGTTTCTTCGTGTGCTTTCACGTTCTCCATGCCTAGCCGTTGCAGATATCTTACAGCCTCCATTAGCCCGACTCCGCCACTGATGTTTGGTGTTCCTGCTTCGAATTTCCAAGGTAGACTGTTCCAAGTGATGACACAACGCTTTGTTCTTGGGTCAAAATTGACTTCTCGGATCATTTCGCCTCCGCCATGAAAAGGCTCCATAATTTCAAGAAGCTCGCGTTTTCCATATAGTACGCCGATTCCCGTCGGACCCAGCATCTTGTGACCAGAAAAGGCAAGAAAATCCACATTCAGGTCTTTGACGTCTACTGGCAAGTGCGGAACGGATTGCGCCCCGTCAACAAGTATCAACGCGTCATGTTCATGCGCGATCTGGACAAGTCGTTTTATGTCGTTTACGACCCCTGTGACGTTTGAAACGTGGGATATGCACACAATTTTAGTCTTGTTAGAAATCGTATTCTCAAAAGAATCATAATTTAGAGTTCCATCAGGGTTTACTTCCACATAGTTTACGTTGAAACCTTTCGTTTTCGAAAGAATCTCCCACGGGACTATGTTGCTATGATGCTCCATTAAAGAAACCAGTACTTCATCCTCTTTACCTAGGTTGTGACAGGCCCAAGAGTACGCTACTAAGTTTATCGCTTCAGTAGTGCCTCTGACAAAAACTACTTCTTCGAGGCTGCTTGCGTTTATGAATTTCCTGACTTCCTCGTGTGCATTCTCGTACAGTTCAGAGGCTTCTTGTGAAAGTGTATGAACGGCTCTGTGAACGTTCGCGTTATGATTTTCGTAGAAATCTCTGATGGCTTCGATTACTTGACTTGGCTTTTGTGATGTCGCCGCATTGTCGAAATAGATCAGAGGATTGCTGTTTACTTTCCGCTTCAGTATCGGGAAGTCTTCTCGAGCTTTGTATGGATCTAACATCATTTCTCTTCCGTTTTCATTCGCTTAGAGATCACTTTTGCAAGTTCTTCCTCTTCCAACGCCTGTTTTTCCTCAAAGCTAGGCTCTGCTTGCAGCCAATTAGGTGAAGCACCTTTGCTCTGGAAGTATTTCCTAATGGCTCTTTTCAAGGCGCCGACTGCGAGAATGCCACAATGGAACTTTACGCTCGGCAATCCTCCTACAGCTTCTGTCACGCTTTTCCATGAGACTCTCCACGCGTCTTCAAGCCTCATTCCTTTGATCATCTCGGTGACTATGCTTGACGTTGCTATGTTCGCAGCGCAGCCATAGCTTTCGAACGATGCTTTCTCGATAACGTCTTGGTCGTTGATTTTCAGGTAGAAAGTTATCATATCTCCGCACAAGGGGTTTCCTGCTACCGCCGTCACTGTGGCGTCCTCCATTTTCCCAAGATTCTTAGGGTTTCTGAACAATTCCAGCACTTTCGGATTGTATGGTAAAGGCATTCGAGACATTATCATCTCACTCCCGTCGTGCCGACTATTCCTCTTATTCTCTCCACAGCTTTTGGAATTACTTCCAGCGCGTAGTTTATGTCTTCTTCGGTGTGATATCGCGTGGTTTTCATGAGTATGCTGCCGTGAGCTTCGTCGAACTTTCTGCCTATGGCAACGAGAACGTGACTAGGCTGGAGAAGCCTTCTTGTGCATGCGCTTCCACTTGAAACGTAGACACCTTTCAAGCTTAACTCGATAGTTAGCGCCTCACCTTCACATCTCAGAAAGCTGATGTTGACGTTGTCAGGAGCCCGCTTCTCGCCTTTTGGCCCGTTAAGATTAACTTCAGACATCATCATAGTTATCCTATCAATCAGCATGTCTCGCAACGCCAGCATATGCTTCACGTTTCGCTCAAAATTCTCAAATGCCAACTCAGAAGCTTTCACGAAACCGACAATGGCAGGTGTATTCTCGACCCCGGGCCAAAGCCTTTGCGTGCCCAGCTGTCCCTCCAAGATCTTTTCGACGTTAACCCCTTCTTTTACGTATAGGGCGCCTATTCCACGTGGTCCCAATGTCTTGTAGCTGCTTATGGTTGCCAAGTCTACGTCCAGTTCTTTGACGCTGAAATGTGTCTTACCATAAGCGTCTGAAGCATCCGTGTGGAAAAGTATCGCTGGATTCTTGTCTTTGACTATTTCCAGTGCTTCCTTGACTGGCTCAATCGTTCCAATCTCGTGATTGACCGCTGATAAGCTTACAAGAACTGTGTCCTTGTCAACGACTTCTCTTAGCTTGTCGAGGTCTATGAAGCCTTCACTGTCAACTGAGATTTTTGCTACGTGGAACCCCTTATTCTGCAGCATGTCAGTTACATTTAAAACGCTTATTGGCTCAATCTCTGAAAGCACAATCTTTTTACCCTTATCCTTCATCGAAAGGGTGGCTCCCATAAGTGCTAGGTTGTTAGCTTCTGTCTCTCCTGGAGTAAAGTTGACTTCCTCCAACGTGCTGCATTCTAGAAAGGCTGCTATTTTTTGTGCGGATTCCATTATTGTTTCAAAGGCTTCCCAGCCGGGTTTATGCGTTAATGTTGGGTTACCATAGCCGCGTTGGTTGTAATACGGTAACATTGCTTCGACAACTTCTTGAGGAACGATAGTTGAATTCTCGTTGTCCAAGTAGACCTCACGCTGTAAACCTTCATGCGCCTTCAGCAGTTCTTTTACGTTTTCAATCATGCTCAAACTATCCTTCTACTATTGGAATTGTGCTCTCAATCGTTTAGTATCGGCATCTTATAGAAAAACATAACCCAAAAGATAGAATATCACGTATGCATAACACTTTAAACTGTTGACGTTCTAATTGCAGTTGTAACGGTGGAGACGGGCGCATTCAAGTGAAAATAGCAGACTTGGCGGTTCCTGAATCGGTTAAAGAAATGATAATTGGGTCTGGAATCGTTGAGCTTTATCCGCCTCAAGAAGAAGCAGTAAAAGCTGGTGCGCTTGAAGGAAAGAACCTTGTCTTAGCTAGTCCGACAGCTTCTGGCAAGACCTTGGTTGCTGAGTTGTGTGCGCTCAAGCATGTGTTGGAAAAGAATGGGAGAATTATCTATTTGACGCCTCTTAGGGCTTTGGCCAGTGAGAAGTTTGATGAATTCAGAAAATACGGAAACATAGTGAAGAAGGATGAAAGGCGTATTAGGATAGGCATCAGCACTGGAGATTTTGACAGCACTGACCCTTGGCTGGAAAGATATGACATAATCATAACCACAAACGAAAAGGCAGATTCACTTCTGAGACATAGAGCCAAATGGATGGATGAGATTGCGTTAGTAGTCGCAGATGAAGTGCACTTACTAAATGATGCTGAACGTGGGCCAACCCTTGAAGTTGTCTTAGCAAGACTCATGCAAGTCAATCCCGACATACAGATCTTGGCTCTCAGCGCAACGATAAACAACGTTGATGAGATTGCTGCGTGGCTTAAAGCAGACCACGTGACAACTGAATGGCGTCCAGTGACGCTGAAAGAGGGCGTGTTACTGAATGATGAGATTCAGTACAAAGATGGGGATGCGCGAAAAATCGAGAAGAAGACAAAGGACTCCGGCATAAACTTGGCGTTAAGCACCATCAAATCAGGTGGGCAAGCGTTGGTCTTTGCTTCGACACGGAAAAGCGCGGTGACGTTGGCGAAGAAGTTTGCGGGTGAAGTTGAAGGGGTTTTGTCTAAGCCTGCGAAGCGTTCGCTTGAGCATGAGGCAGATAGGGTTCTGGCGGCTGGAGAAAGAACAAGGGTAAGTGAATCGCTTGCAGAACTAGTGAAGCGTGGCGCCGCTTTCCATCATGCCGGCTTAGGCGGGGGACACCGCAGAATAATAGAAGATGCTTTTCGACAGGGGAAGATCAAAGTTTTGACAGCTACGCCAACCCTGGCCTTTGGTGTGAACTTGCCGGCTAGGACAGTTATTATTCAAGATTATAGGCGCTACGAAGCGGGATATGGCTATTATCCGATCAGTGTTTTGGAATACAAGCAAATGGCCGGCAGAGCAGGAAGACCAAAATATGACAAGTGTGGAGAAGCCATACTTCTGGCCAAAACTGCGGATGAGGCAGATTACCTGCTTGAAAGCTACATTCTCGCGCGTCCAGAACGCATATGGTCACGGCTTGCGGTTGAAAGAATCATGCGTTCACATGTACTAGCAACGATAGCCGCAGATTTTGCCCACGCAGAACAGGGACTTTACGAGTTCTTTGGCAGGACCTTCTACGCGCACCAATATGACACGGAAGCCATCAAGGGCTTGATAGCCAAAATCCTGAAGTACCTCTATGATGAGGTGATGATTGAAATCTTCGGCGACGAAATCAATGCTACCGAGTTTGGAAAACGAGTCAGCGAGTTATACATAGATCCAGTTTCAGCCGTCATAATTCGCGACTCACTGAAGCGAAAACCTGCTTGCCTAACCGATTTGAGTTTCCTCCACATGATTGCCCACACGCCTGACATGGGCCCGATATTAAGACCTTACACGCAGGAACTTGATGAAATAGCAGTTTTTGCGGAAGAGCACAAGGCGGAGTTTATGGCAGATGTGCCCGACGAGTGGGAAGACAGAATATCCTATGAAGAGTTTATGGGCGAAGTGAAAACAGCTATGACTTTGCAAGCGTGGATTGAAGAGCTTACTGAAGATCAAGTTATCGAAAAGTTCAGAGTGCAGCCGGGGGACCTTTACCGAACGATTGAGAACGCCAAGTGGCTACTTCATGCTACGCATGAATTGGCTCTGCTCTTTGGTGATAAACTGGTTTTGCCGCAGACGCTTGAGCTTGGGGCAAGGGTGGAGAAAGGGGTGAAGAAGGAATTGCTGTCGCTGGTTAAGTTGGAAGGAGTAGGCAGAGTTCGAGGACGCATAGTGTTCAATGCCGGATACAAAACGATGGAAGATATCAAGCGTGCGGCTCTTGATGATTTGACGAACCTTCCGCTAATAGGACCTAGACTCGCAAAGAAGATCAAGGAGCAGGTCGGTGGTTTCGTAAGGAAGGAAACGTGGGAAAGGCTTGAAAGAAGAGATGAGTGGAAACAAAAAGCGCTAACAGAATATTAGGCGAAGATTTATTGGGAAATGGCGGGGAGGATTTCAGAGGATTTGGAAAGTTTAATATGCTATCTGTGGGTAGAAGTATTGGTGATACAGAGGAGGTGAAAGGGAATGCCGTTTTGGGGCAAGAAGAAGGCAGAGGTTGCGCCTGTTGCTAAGAGCGAGTTGCGGGAGAAGCTTTTGGCTTTGAACAATCCTTCGAATCCTTTTGAGATTAAGCCAAGCGAAGAGACGGATTTGTTTGTTGAGCAGAGGATTGTTGATGCCAAGTGGCGAGAAGGAGAGCTTGCTATGACGGAGAAAGATCTGAAGAAGGGGTACAAGGCTTGGCTTCTATTGGATGAGGCCTCTCATGAGGCGAGATTCTGCGAGGAGATGACAACCGAGACAAAGGAAAAGAAGGGCCCATTTGGGCTGGGCGGAATCAGCAGTCAAAAAACCACGTTTAGAGGCAAGACGTCTGGGTACAAGGAACATGGCTCTAGCGGAAGTCTATTCGGTGGAAAGAAGGATTACGAGTACACGTTTGACGTGAAGAAGGTTCACGAGCCGATAAGGAATGCTGTGGAAGAGAACGGATGGAGCTTCAAACAGGTTGCAACCAAGGGCGCAGCAACACACAAGAAGTAACAGAACTTAACAGCTGGGTAAGAACGTTGCAGTCAAAAATCTAACTCTTTTTTAATTGTCACGATTAGCATCGAGTGAAGCATTTGCAATGTGTTGAAAGAGTCTAGTGATGAAAAAGTGGGGATTTTAATGCGTTTAGTCTTGTGTTAGCCAGTCGTCTATTTTCCATTGACTGTCTGTTTTGACTAAGTTGAAAATCCATGTTTCTGTGTATTGGCCTGTGTGTTCGGTGTCCGTGATTTTTGCCGTTAAGGTAAAGTTCGCGCTGGCTATGCCGTTCGTTGTCTGGACTGATCTGCTGCTTATGCTCTGTATTTGTGCGTTCCACTGTTTATCCTGAAGTGCTGTGATCAAGTTCTCGAATTCTATGTATTCTCCCCAAGAATCCTGATAGTTTGTGGTTGTTAGTGCCCATGCTCCTGTGGTGTCGTAATTGTTCACTTTGCCTAGGAATGTTTTAATGGCTTCTTCGACTTCTGCAAAGGATGCTGTGAGGGTTTGCCAGAGAAAAACACTAGTGACTGCGACTACTGCAACTATGACGATTGCGATGATGAGGATTTTCTTCTTCGATATCATATTTTATCCCGTGATGTTCAGATGTATGTGGTTTTACGGCTAAATCATTTGTGGTCATGTATTGTGCTTAGGATGAGGCAACCTTCACTAAGGATTAGTAGTTGCCTGAATGGTTATAGCAATATTGAAGAAGCGGAAAGCGATGGATAAGAGAAGGTTTGTTTAGTCTTTGGTGTTTGAGCAAACAAAACGATTGAACAGCATTCACTAAAATTATAATACTGGGAACACCCAAAATTCTAATCACGAGGAGTACGCAATTGATTAAGAGAGTTAACTGGCTGGAAGTGAAAGTCACCAACATGCAAGAAGCAACAAAGTTCTATCGCAACATGCTTGGCTTGAAAATAAAGGAAGAGTGGAAGAACTACGTGATCTTCGACCTGCATGGGACGTTGACTTTTGCGATAATGGCTGGAGGGAAAAAGGGACGAAAAGGAGGTGTTCCCAACATCTACTTTGCTGTTGAAAACCTCGACGAGGAGTACGAGAAACTGAAGGCGAAAGGCGTGAACTTCATCAAACCTCCCAAAGAACAGTATTGGGGCGGGGATGTAGCCCTGTTTGCTGACCCAGACGAAAACCCGTTCTACCTAACGCAGATCAAAGGCTAGACGCTGAAACACACACATGCAGTAAGATCTGTTCGCAAGATTGACTAGCCTAAGCTTTCTTGATATAGTCTAAAACGGCGTTGGCTTGCTCTTCAGAAATATCCTTGGATTCGAGGAGACGGTTGACCAGTTCTGAAATCTTTGCCAAGGCGTGAACCTTGTAACCTAGCTTCTCAAGATTTTCTTTGCCGCCTTGCTCCCTATTAACGACGACCAGCAAATGCTTTACCTTCGCGCCAAGCTCCTCCAAAGGCTTCATGCCCTCAAGCTTGGACAGGCCCTCGCTGACAACATCATCAAAAAACAGCACATGATCCCCCTTGGCGACTTCTGCGCCTGCGATTCTACCAGTAACGCCGTAAGATTTCTCTTCCTTCCTAACGACAGCACATGGCAAATTCACTCGACAACCTATACTGGGCAAGATAAGAGCGCCTTTAAGCTCGATGGAAACTAGCTTATCAATCCTGTCAACAGCCATAATATTCCTTATCTCGCAAGCAGCAGCATCAGCTACGTTGCACAATTCCACAGGTGAAGAAAGCAAGCAAGCTAAATCAATATAATACGGGCTCAAGGCTCCGGACTTGATTTTGAAACTGCCAAATTTTAAGCAACCCGAACGGAAAAGAGCACCAGCAACCTTTGAGGTTGTGTCTGACACATGAATCCTCAAAAGAGACTGTTGACACTTGAATTTAACACTTATCCAGTAGCTGACGTGGCTCATTATTAACAGTCAATGTGCAGAAACCAAAGCCACTCACGGTGTAAGCACTATGAGGGTCAATCTATATATATGGGAGGGTATGCGCTTTGAGTGGCCTTCCCCGGCAACATTGACCGATAAGATCCTTCATTGCACTACGTAGGGGGATAAAGCGACCTCAGAGAGCCTTATCTCTTCAAAACCTGAACCTCTAGATAGCAATGTTTAATTTTCCATTCGCGCCATTCTTTCGATAGGCGATGACTTCATCAACGAGCCTCGTTCAATCCCACTGGACACCGTCCATGCAGACGGACCCAACGGAAGAAGCACGTTACAAAGCGTGCCTTTCTTGTGATGGCGGGTTTACCCAGCTCACCCATTCCACAGACAAACCCCACCCTAAATCTACCAAACACCACCCTAAACCTACTTATCCAACTCAAAAACGACGGACAAGCCGAAACCACAATACAATCCCACGCCAAACGACTAAAAAGAATAGCAAAGTTCGCAGACATCAACAACCCCGAAACAGTAAAACAATACATCGCAAACCTAGACTGTACCAACACATACAAAATGATTCTAACCAAAACATACGCAAAATACTGCAACTTCAACCAAATACAATGGAATCCGCCAAAATACAAACCAGACGAAAGAGCCATACAAGTACCAACCAAAGAAAAGCTGGAAATGATAATAGCCAACTCTGGAAAAAAGATGGCAACAAAACTCAGCCTATCAATGGAAGGACTAAGACCCGTAGAAGTATGCAACCTAAAACCGAAGGACATAGACCATGAACAAAGACTGATAACACCAACAACCGCCAAACATGGAGCGGCACGAACACTAAAAATACCGCAAACCCTAAACGCAATGCTACAAGAACACATCATACGCCACAACATACAGCCAAACCAAAAACTGTTCGACATAACGTCAAGAACATACAGCAAAATGTACCGCATGACAAGAAACGCACTAGCGCAGAAACTCCATGACCCAACACTCACAAAAATAAGACTATACGACTTCAGACACTATTTTGCGACAGCACTCTACAAGAAAACAAACAATCTTCTAATAGTAATGAACAAGCTAGGACACAAAGACATCAAAAACACCATGATATACACACATCTAACAGACTTCGCAGAAGACGACTACATAACACAATCAACAAATGACCGAAAACAAGCCGAAACACTACTAAACGACGGATTCGACTACATAGCAACAGCACCAGACGGCTACATGATGTTCAGAAAACGAAAATAAACAACAACATTCAAAAACCCCCTTTTTATATGCAATCAAAAGGAAATAGACAAATAACTCCCATCGCGTTACTTGTAACTGTCTCAGCCAGAGAGCAAGCACGTAAGACGGAACTAACAGAGGAGCAAGTAACACAAACCTTGCACCCGTGAACATTAGCTCTTACCAAACCGTGCAACATGGCGAGACAAAGCCCCACGACAGAGAGAACTTAGCATAGAGGAGCGCACCGCTCCACAGTGAAGTTAAGTGTTTGGTGACGCGGGGCACATCAAAACTACCGCCTATGTTATCAATGCTGGCAAACGGACAAGACAGAAGAGATTAGGCGAACATAAAACATTGACCTGCTCGTGTCGCGCTACGCGCTCCACTCGTAACAAAAAAACAAGCAGAAACAATGTTAAACATACTCACAATAATCAACCACCGCCTAAATCTTCACCCACATTCTCCGTTTCCTATCCCATACAACATCAGGCAAATCCTTGCCACAAATCTTAACAGAATCACCCACACAAACGCCTAACCACAAACGTTAACTCGCCATGTAAAAGGGAGAGGGATTAATAATGGACAGGAAAAAGGAAAAATGCCCTCTTACATGGATTCGAGACAAATCACCAACCCCCAAAAACAACAGAAACAAAAAGGGAAATTAGACTCTAACCGACTTAAGCTTCTGTCGCTCAGCACATTCAACAATGTACGCAACAGCCTTAACATACTTCGCATCAGGAGTACGCCAACCATCTTCGACACCCCTAGTAATCCAGAAAATACGCAACTGTCGAATATAATCCCTAAGCAGAAGCACCAGAACCCAACTTGAACTAAGAACAACACCGACAACAACGCCAACCCAACCAAACAAAGAATAGCCAAGAACCATAGAGCAAAGAACCACAGAGCCAAGCATCATAAACAAAGCAAGCAACACAGGAATCCTAAACACTTCTACCAAGTGTGCGGATGCTCTACAAACGGACCTGAATCGCAAGCGCTTACGCGACCAACGGCAAAGCTTAGAACGAATGGAAGCAAAACCAATCCTATCTTCACCAATCTCATTTGCCACATCTTCAATTTCACTCACCCCCTATACCTCAAACAAACTATGTGAACAACCACAAATATAAACCTTACGACAAAACCACGACAACAGAAACCAAAACCTAAAACGCTTCAAGAATCAACCAACCATCCTCAAAAAACCAACGAGTCTTACGATAACCAGACAACTCAACCAAACGCTTCAAAGGAACAGACTCAATACGCGCACCATGCTCACGCATAGAAACAAGCAACCGAACCTTACCCAAAACAACAACACCCAAAGCTACCGCTAACCACACCTACCACCGCCAGCATCAACATAATTCGGCTTACCATCCTCATCAAATTCATCATCAACAAACAACGGAACATAATCAGGACTACCAACATCCTTGACAATATACCGCTTACCAACATAATGACTCTTGACCATCTCATCACCACACGCAGGACAAACATTTTCAGCTTCCACCGACTCACCCTTAAACTTCCGACAACTACACACACCAAACCAAGTAACCGCTTGAAAACGCTTAATCCCAAGCCGAATAGTAGCATGATGGAGCTGATACCATGCAGTACCCAAAACGGTCTTACGCTCAGGCAACACCTTCACATAATACCTATCTTTCAAAAAGGCTTGATAACTAACGTCATCAAACCCACCACAACCCTTGAGGCAATTACCCTTACGCCCACAATCCCTACACTTGTACCCACCCCTAATAATGCCTAAAATGTGGTAATGTGGACTCCATTCAAGCTTACTACCATCCTTAGCCTCACGATAACCATGGAAAATCATACAACCACCAACAACACCCCGCTCAATTATAATCCTACGGCTTCGCTCTCTCAAAACCCACTCATGGTTATTACGCTCGGCAATCGCAACTGAACATACAATATGCTCAACCTTGCCTAAACCCCGCTTCTCAGCCTCAATAAACCGACCCGCTATACTTCGAGCCTCACGAAGCGACCATCCACGAATAAAACAAACTGGACACGACGACTTGTGACACCACAAATGATTATGAACAACAACAACCTTACCAGAACAATCCGAGCCACCAAGGAAAATTCCCTTATGCCCTTCAACATTCTTACAAACCGAAAAACTAACCCACCGACTACAAAACTCAGAACTTTTCCTACCACGACCCACAGGCACATAACTCTCATGCCCAGTATCATCAACAGGCAACCGCCAATACTTATTCTTCCCAAGCGCACTATTCAACCGCAAACGCTCAGAAAAAGACCTATTAACAGCTTCAACAGAACTCATTTCCACACCCCAGTCCTATGAGCCTCTTCAACCTCTTCAAAAAACTTATCCTCTTCCTCATCCATCTCCTTCGCAAACTGCTCATAATGAGAACACTTAAGACATCTATCCATCACGGTAAACTTCGGGTCTTTTCGATACGAACACAAAACAATATTATCAAACGGGCAAGACAAAATCTTACCGTTCTCATCAACCAAAAATAGTCACCACCTTAAGAACCACTCCTATCAAAAACAGAACCAACAACAACTTGAGAGCCAGAAAATTCAGCCCCCAATAACACCACTTCTAAACACTATTACACCAAACAAGCACTACAACAGACCAAATATAAAAGACTTTCCACCTAACACCCCACGGAGAACAACTCTCCAGTGGGTGTTGGGTGTTGGTGTAGATAAGACCGTGTTTAGACAATCTTATCCAATAAAACCAATAACACATTAAGCACAAAAACCTTTCGCTCAAAACAACAAAAACAGACGTTCCGCAACCGCCGAACCTCAAAAAATCGTTACGCAAAGCCGAACAAACAAAAAACGCAAAATCGAACAAACCAAGCAACAGCAACAACAGCAACAACAGCAACAAAAACAACAACAATGCAAACAACAACATGACCTGCTCAGCACATTTCGCATAGCTCAATGTCTCATTTAAGAGAAAAATGTGCAAAGGAAGCTGAGCAAGTCATACAACGCAAAGTTCGCAAGCTTGGAAATCGGGGATTTCAAGATAAACTTTTCCACTTGCAACGCAAGTGTCGCCAATGCTAAAAGTTTATTCTCTCATCCCCGCACCCCTCTAATCGCTTGCTCACACGTCACGCAACCAAATCAATGAAAGGTTCAAGATAAGGGAGCGTGATAGAAAAATGATGAATCCAACAAGACCAGACTTCACTGGAAAACTCCAAGTGAAGGAAAATAGAGAAGCAGTAGCTATCTATAAAGACATGGGAGAAATCGCACTCTGGAAACACGGAGAGAGCAAGTACATACTACGCGGATACGTCACGATAGACAACACGAAATACCTCGTATCTCTCACAGAGAACGGAGCGGAGGAAGAATGAACCTCTACTCCTACCAAAAGCAACAGCAGGAAATCGAGCGCATGACAATAGAGAAAGCCCTAGAACCCTCACGGAAGAAATCCGAGAGAGAGATTTACGACAAATGCGTAAAAGAGGCTAACCCATGCTAACCGACAACAACCTTCTACTACTAATGCTAATGAACTACATACGCAGATACCACCTCGACCCATACATTGCCTACACAGTAGCCAAGTATTACAACGCGGTGAAGTAAAATGACCTGCAAAAACAACCAATGCGAAAACGGCGCGGGATTCCACCGCCAGACGGTACAGGCCCGAACCGCCGAAGAAATACGCTACGGTCAGTTATGGGCAGAAATAAAACTACCCAAACTACTAACAACTGACCAACACAAAAACCTTCTTTTTCTAAAGAAAAAGAAGCAAAAAGACAAACAACAACAAGTTTTAAAATCAACAACGGAAATCCCTTCAGCTTCTCACAGAGAAGCGGGATTCAATCCGCAACATATCCCATCAGCTTCACAATGTGAAGCGGGATATAAAAACAACGACGCAAATAACAACGCCAACGAAAATACAATAAACAAAGCCTTATCTTCACAGATACACCCCCGAAAAAAGGCTTCGACTAAAGACAAGCCAAAGAAGAACCCGCATAAAACGGGAAAAACTTACACAACATACCAACCGAAACGAATCTTCCTAGAAACCCTAATCGGCTATCAGGAAGCATCCTTAACTAGAACACTAAACAACTATACAGGTGGTGAACCACAATGAACGAAGATAACACAGAAACCCAAGGGAAAACCACAAATCCAATGACAAACGAGCCAAAAACAGAACAAAGATTAGAAAGGATAGTGACGGGTTTACCCAAACATGGCACACAGTGGGCGCGGGCACAACATCCCACGACGGAGAGAGCTTAACCCGAGAGGAGCGTAACGCTCCAGCAATGAAGTTAAGTGTTAGGTTACGCGGGAAACAACTCGCCCGCGAAAAAGAAAAGGTTCTTAGAAAAGCAAACAGCTAGGTCCTACCAGACTAGCCATTTACCGTGACCTTGAATGAGCCGAGCCGAAACCTACGACAAACAATTCGCCAAAAATCTGCCGCTAGAATGGGAAATTCAAATCCTAGAGCAAAACCTGAAAGCAAAAGGGAAAACGCTTGACATCGGCTGCGGCACAGGAAGACTACTCACGCAACTAAGCCCCAAAGAATATGACTTAACTGGCATTGACACGAACAAAGAGTTCCTGAACGCTGCCAAAGACAAACTCGAAAAGCAAAACGTAGAAGTCAATCTAGTAATCGCAGATGCAAGAAAACTCCCACTCAAAACCGAAACCTTCGAAAACGTATACTCAACTGGCAACGTCCTCGGCGAAGTAGACATACATGCAAAGGATAGAAAACTCATGTTGGACGAAATGACAAACGCAACCAAGCCCAACGGAACAATCATCATAGAGTTCGTACACAGATACTGGAACTTCAAAGACCTGCTATACTGGCTATGGAGGTATTTCGCTACCGCATGGAAGAAAATCGGCGGATCATCATCAGAATATGGAGACTATACGGAAACGTATCAAATAGACAGCCTCCAGATCAAGCTTACATATCACGCCTTCACCACGCACGAAGCCCAAAAACTCCTCAAAACCGAAGGATTAGCTACAACGATGAAGAAAAGAGGATTTTTCTTCCATGACTGGTTCTTCGTGATAGGCTCAAAGACCAGATAATAAAGAGCTTTGCGAAAACAACTTTTAAGTTGCACGTCACCATAGAAGGACAGAAGCTAAAAATCGAATATGGGTAGGGTAAAACCTTGGACATAGAAACAAAAATCGACCTAATATGCAAACCTCCAACGGAGGAAGTCCTAACTCCACAGGACCTGAGACAGCTCTTGGAAACTGAAGAGCACCCCATCGCCTATGACGGTTGGGAACCTTCAGGCCTAGTCCACCTAGGAACAGGCGTTATATGCGCCTACAAAATCAAAGACTTCGTAGAAGCAGGAATCCGCTACAAGGCTTATCTATCCACTTGGCACGCTTGGCTAAACAACAAGCTAGGCGGAGACCTCGAACTAATCCGAAAATCAGCCAACCTATTCAAGCATTCATGGATAGCCCTAGGCGTCCCACCAGATAAAGTCGAGTTCGTCTACTCAGACAAGCTGTATGATGACCTTGACTATTGGGCAACCGTCGTCAGAGTCTCCAAGAACCTCACGATAGCCCGAACAAGACGCACGCTCGAAATTGCAGGCAGAAAAGAAACCGAAGCCCGCATGGTCTCAGACTTCCTCTACACGCCCATGCAAGTAGCCGACATATTCCACATGCAAGTCAAAATCTGCCAACTCGGCATAGACCAACGCAAAGCCAATGTCGTAGCTCGAGAACTGGGCGAAAGACTAGGCTTCTGGAAACCCGTATGTGTCCATCACTCTCTACTACAAGGACTCTCAAAACCAAAAGTCTGGCCCATGCCTGAAGGACAAGAAAAAGAAGCCCTATCCTCAGCAAAAATGAGCAAAAGCAAGCCAGAAACTTGCATATTCCTCTACGATACACCGGAAGAAATAGGCCAGAAAATGAGCCGAGCCTTCTGCCCTGAAAAAACAGTTCAGTTTAACCCTGTCCTAGACATAACTAAGCACATAATCTTCCGAGAGAAACCAACCCTCAAAATAGAACGACTGGCCAAATTCGGCGGAGCGGTTGAGTATCAAAGCTTCAAAGAACTGGAAACAGCCTACACACAAGGCAAACTCCACCCACAAGATCTCAAAAACGCGGTAGCAGAAGAACTCATCCAAATCCTCGAACCTGTCAGAAGATACTTCGAAAACAACAAAGAAGCAAAAGAATGCCTAAACATCATCAAAAACGCAAAAACAACAAGGTAAAACAATCCTTGTCAACCCGCCTAAAAGAAAAAGAAGAAAGAATCCAAAAACTTCTAGAAAGCCTAGTTGCTGAATCTGCCAAAGGAACCCCGATAATCGTAGAAGGAAAAAAGGACATCCAAACCCTCAGAACACTCGGGATAGAAGGACCCATCCTAACCGCAAAAACAGGCGGCAGAAACTTCTTAGACGTGCTTTCAGAGGCTGAAAAGACCGGACAGCGCAAAGTCATTCTTCTGCTGGACTTTGACAGACGAGGAAAAGAATGGACGAAACGTCTAAAACAGAATCTTGAAACTGCTCAGATAACACCTAACACTGACCTCTGGCACCAGTTATCAGCCATCGTAGGCAAGGGAATCAAAGATATCGAAAGCCTAGGCACCTATATGGAAACCATGAAGAAGAAGACAGGTTATCGCCCCTAAGTAAGGAATGGAGACTTAACTTGGAGTTTTGGGTTGAGATGAAGAGGCAGCTGCTGAAGCATATGACTCGGCAAGGCGCTTCAGGTGCCTTCTCCTACGCAGAAACAAGCCAAGATGAGTGCCACGATAATCACTATGATCACCATGACTAGTATCCAGAACATCCAGTCAAATCCGCCACTCCACATACTAGATTCAACAAGCTTTATGTCAGTCGTAGGGATCTCGTCCGCTAGAGTCAAATACTCTAGAAGAGCCTCTGTACCCGATCCCAATAATACTGAGAAGTTGCGTTGCCCATCCCAGTAACCATATCATTCCATGCTGTAAGATAAACTGATTCTCGATCAAGCCACATAGTTGTGCCCGTCAGAGTTCGATTCAACGCTGGGATAATTGATCCTGTTGTCAGGTTCGCAGGAATGAAGAAGAAGTCGTCAATCGACGGTGAACTGTCTCTTTTCGTTATGTTCAGAGAGAATTGTTGCGTCGAGCTCGGCTGCCCGGGTAGATTCTTCTCAACAACACCTGAAACTACGGGACCATCCACTGTTTGAATCGTGATTTTCTTCCAAATCGCCTGCGTTACAGGATTCGTATCTGCAAATGCATATCTATATTTCACCCAGTCTTCACCCTTAACCCCAGCAGCAAACTCGCCCATAACCGAAACTTTGTCCTTGAAAGCAAAAAAGCAGAAACAAAGCAGCAAAACCAAAGTAACCTTGAGTCTAGCGCTTCTCAAGTCAGACTACCAGAAGAAAGCATGGTTTGGCTAGTTCTTATGTTTTGTCCTCGAAATCCGTACCGAGCCCTGAGCAATAGGTTGAAAAGCTCCAATCAGAAAAGAGAACGTGGATTCTGGTCCGCGCATCTATTCTCGAGTTTTAGAACAGATTCCAATTACGGAAAGCTTAAAGAGTAAGATTATTAATTCATAAACGTAATATATAGTAAATGTTAAGATATAGTCTCGTGATTAGAGACATTCCCAAAATCACGCGATAGTCCTTAACCCTTAAATCACTCGGAGGTGTACGATTACGGGTTCATCCCAAGCGTTTACGATAAAGTACGTTATACAAGCCAAGTTCGATATTGAAGGAGTAGTAGAAAAGCCGGACGTCATAGGAGCTGTTTTTGGACAGACCGAAGGGCTATTCGGGCCAGAACTTGATCTGAGGGAACTGCAAAAATCAGGCAGAATAGGCAGAATAGAAATAGACCTACATTCTAAAAACGACAAAACAACAGGAACCATAACCATCCCAACCAGCCTAGACCGCGTCTCAACAGCGCTAATCGCCGCAAGCGTAGAAGCCATAAATCGAGTAGGCCCATGCGCTGCAAAACTAACACTAGAAAAAATCGAAGACGTCAGAGAAGCCAGAAGAAAAATCATAATCGACCGAGCCAAAGAGATCCTTCACAAATGGACAATTGAATCATTGCCCTCAGTCGACGAAGTCTTCAAAGAAGTCTCAGAAACACTCAAAATCGGCAAAGTCGAAAAATATGGACCAGAGGAATTGCCCGCTGGACCAGAACTTGAAAGCGCCAAAGAAATAATCGTTGTTGAAGGAAGAGCAGACATAATAAACCTCATGCGATGCGGAATAATGAACACGATTGCCCTTGAAGGAGCAAAAGTGCCAGAATCGATAAAGAAAATCTGCAAAGAGAAAGAAGCCACAGCCCTTCTAGACGGTGATAGAGGCGGAGACTTAATCCTGAAAGAATTATTGCAGGTCACAGACGTAAAATACGTTAGCCGAGCGCCACGCGGTAAAGAAATCGAAGAATGCAACTGCAAAGAAGTCCTCGACGCCCTAGAAGCCAAAATCCCCATCGAGGAGGCATTCAAGCCGAAAAAAGCAGAGAAACCGAAAACCGAAGTGCCAAAAGAAATAGCTGAAACTGCAAAGGCCTTGGAAGGAACTTTGGAAGCCGTTCTCTTGAACGAAAAGTTAGAACAAATAGAACGCCTACCAGTAAGCCAGCTAGCAGAGAAACTCCAAGAAATAGAAGGAGTAGACACGATTGTTTTCGATGGCATCATAACACAAAGAATCGTTGATGTGGCAAGCGACAAGAACATAAAGACGATTGTTGCCTCACGAGTATCGGAAGCTGTTAAGCCTTCACTGACTGTTCAGCTGACGACGTTCTCAGACATCACTGAAGGCTAGCTTCCAAAGAAGTCGGTAAGTCTCTTGCTTTCCTTTTCTACAACCTTGGGAGCCAATAACTGCTCCTCAGTTATGCCAAAGCTTTCTAGAACCCTTGCTGCGGCAGGCAGAACCTGCTTTGATACGTAATATTCTATGTCCACATCTTCATACGAAGCAAACACGTAAGGCTTCACCCTCTCATAAAGGCGACCTGAACCAACCACAACTACGTATCCCACCTTGTCGCCAATTGCCAGTTCCCAACCCTTCTCCTTTAACATCCTTGCAGCTTCAACATGTGCTGCTTTAACCTCGTATTTCTCAGCAGGTTTAGTCAATGTCTTCCAAATCACGAGATCACGATAGGCAACGCGCTTCTGTCTAAGCTCATAAATGAATTCATGCACGAATCTAGCAGCCTTTTCAGGAGACCGCTCCTTAAGCACAATTTCCAAAACCTTTTCCTGCACGTTCCTAGCAACAACAGCCCAGTCCCCACGCATAACCTCCAAACCCACAATGTCAAGACGCCCATCTGGCAATAACCCAGCATAGCGTTTCTTGGCTTCCGTGAAGAAGATTCGCACATAAGCCTTGTCTTGGCTGATCTCTAACCCAAATTCCTTCTCGATCGCTCCCAAGAGCTTCGCAATCTTTTCTCTGTCGTTTTTGACGAAGATGCTGTCAGTGTCTCCGTAAACGACTCTTAGTCCTGCGTTTTCAGCCATCCTGATAGCACTCAGTATCGTATGCCTTCCCCACGCTGTTGCAGCCTCAGCCACAGGCTTCATGTACCATCGCGCAGCGATCCAACCAGCATACCCATACGAAGCGTTAGTAATCACTTTCACAGCCTTTTGGCGTGCATCTAGAACACGATAATCAACACTCTTCGGATCAAGCTCCACCATCCTCGAACGAATCTCAGCACGCACGCCAATGAGATAAGATAGAACCTCCTTGTAGAATCCTGCAGGATCCTTGCGAAACTTATGGTTCACCTCTGGCGCCTGATAAACACCACTTGAGGGTTCAGCCTCTTCAGGTGACACATACGTGTCTGGTGAAAGGTTATAACGTATCATTATGTTCGGATACATGCTCTTGAAGTCCAATGCCACGACATCTTCATGCAGTCCAGGCTTAGGTTTGAGTACAATTGCGCCCGCATATGGGCGATAGTGTTGCTCAATTCTCTTTGGTACAAGCTCGCCAATCCTGTGAGCACGTTTCATCAAAAAGCATTCGACGCGGAAGCCGACTGCTGCAGTCCCAACGTGATCTAATGGAAGACTCACAAGGTTTGAAAGCTGCATGGCAAAGTCCAAAACAGCATCGGCTATGCTCATGACGCAACGAGTGTTGTCCCTTGAAAACTCTTTCAGGATTTTACGTTTATCTTTATCATCCCAGTAATCTGCGAACTCGACATTTTCAATCATCGAGCGCGATTCAAGTCTGACTAAGCCCAAATAGTCAGCCAGATTAGCCAAAGTCTTGACCTTGACCTCAGGAAATTCATCTGCGTAATCCGAAAGGTCAAGATTGATTCTCCCGGTCACTGAAACATGGCCGTAACTGCTCGTGTGAGGCTCTGTCTTTGTCCTATCAACGTACAAGTGCAGCCCAAGTCTTCTACATCGTTCGAGAAGATATGGCCAATCCTGCCCGTTCACGCCGTAGCCAACAATGACGTCTGGATCAAATGCGTGAACACAGTCTATGAAGGCTTCCAGAACGGGTTTGTCGTCTCGATCTTCACCGGCGATGAATTGCCTTTGTTCACCGTGGTTGGTTGTTACAGAGATTATGCTCACAGGGTTTCGGTCAGGTTTCGGCGAGCCTTCCTTGCTGCAACATATTGTCGAAAAACCTAGAATCCTCAATTCCGTAACCGGAGCCTTTTCAAGAAGCTTGGAAGGGGATTTCGCAACATAAACCTTGTCAACCTGAACATCAGCAGGGCCGTTCTCTTCAACTACTTCCATCTCGTGCCATCCGCACGGCGCCACATCATTGTCGATCAGATACTGCATAGAAAAGCGAATGTCATCTTCGAGACAGTCTCTTATCCCTTCGAGCTTTCGAAGTTCTTTGGCACAAGTAGAAACAGCATCTGGCGCTCCGCAATAGACTTTCAAGGTCTTGATGGGCCGTCCGAAAAGCTTGCGGTCAACAGCTTCGAGCTTCACAATAGAAGAAAAATGCTTCCTCTGCACTTTTTTCATGACTTGGACAGGGTCCGAACCCTCTTCGATCACGGCGTAGAAGTAGGGAACAAGACTCCGATCAATAACCAGCACTCGCTTTCCAAAGTTGTCAATTCCCCAAAGCCACAACTCTGTTGCTCCATTTCTAACTTCATAGTTCAGATCCAACAGCCAAAAAGAGACTTTCACCTGAAACCACCACTAACAATCAATTACGACAAAAGAACAACTATTAACACTTGCGAGTTTTCTGATCTTAACCGCAATCTCTGCAATGAAAAGATACAATCACTACTTGTGAGAAATCAGCTATAAATGTGCAAATCCTATTGTTTCCTCTTCAGAAACTGGCTTGCTCTCGATTTTCATGTCTGAAAGGTTTACATACAATGTTCTGCTGTTATAGCCTCTTTCAACATGACCCGGCCTATATCTAAATTCGGCGATTGCCAATTACAGCACCCCAGCGCAAATTGGAATCAAACCTAATCAAGGCAGACAAATAGGCTTTTCGACAAGGATCAACAGTTCTGAAGCTCAAAGGAAAGAATTCGCCCTCAAAACAGCTTCACCTAAGACATATTTCAAATTGGGAACACAGCTTTTTACTTCTGGCGCATCAAAAACGATAATGACATACAAGCTCATGGAGTAATCCAGTTGAGACTATCCAAGAGGACAGGAGACGGGAAGAAGAAGTGGCGGGAAAGGGCGCTACTTGTGGATCCGCACAAGACAAGGATAACTCTTGAGCCTACGGTGAAAACGAAGCGTGTGCCACCTTGGATATACAGGAAAACAGAAGACACGCATAAGTTTCAGGATTAGTAGGACAATACTGCTCATAAGCACAGCTTATTTTTTAATAGGTGGAAGCTAACTATTGAATTCCTAACGGGAAGTCGAAGAGGCTTAAGGTCTTGAAGATTCTGGAGACAAACTTGAAAAAAGGCTTCGTGAAGGTCATCCCTGAAACGATGGACGACCTATGGCACTTGTACAACATCATCTACAAGAACGACGAGGTCTATGCTCATACGACGCGTGAGATAAAGCCTAACGAGAAGTATGCAAGGCCTGGGCGCGGAGAAAGGGTTTCAGTATTCCTAGGAGTGAAAGTCGAAACGGTCAGCTGGGACAGACTCTTGGGCAGGCTTCGAATCCATGGGACTATTTGCCAAGCGCCAGAAGCTGTTCCAACGGGCGCACATCACACACTCCACATAGCCCTGAATACGCCAGCCACGATAGTTAAAAAGTCATGGGCGAAACATCACCTCGAAAGGCTGGAGAGGGCGCGTAAGACTTCCGAAAAACCAGTCATAATAGTTTCAATCGATGATGAAGGCTACGCTGTAGCCACAACCGCCCAATACGGTATTGAAGAAAAAATAATAGAAAGAACGAAGCTTCCGGGAAAACTTGAAACCGAAAAAAGGGCAGGAGCCGTGAACGAATATTTCAGGAAGACGCTCGACAGCTTGCGCCAAGTCTGGACGGCTACTCACAGTCCCATCGTGATCATCGGCGTAGGATTCATAAAGAACGATTTTGCCAGATTTCTCGAAAACGAAGCAAGTGAAATCGCCAACTCAGTCTTAGATGTAAAAAGTGTCAACAATGGTGGGTTGGCTGGGATATATGAAGCTCTACGTTCGGGTGTTTTCTTGAAAGCCATGAAGCGTATGCGGATTGCTGAAGAGACAGAGGTCATGGAAGAAGCTTTGAGAAGACTTGGAAAGGGTGAGCCAACGATTGCTTATGGACTGAACGAAGTTGAGGAAGCTACGAAGCTTGGAGCTGTTGAGAAGCTTGTTTTGGCGGATTCAATGTTACGCGAATCCTCGGACGACCAGCACCTGCTCTTGGAGGAAATTATGAAAGATGTTGAGAAAAAGGGTGGTGAGACGATGATTGTCAGCACAGAGCACGAAGCAGGAACAAAGCTCGTCTCCTTGGGTGGAATTGTAGCGATTCTCCGTTTTCCCCTTCCAAAAATGGAATAGCAAGGCTTAAGTGTCATCAGAAGTATCGAAACAGTTATTGTCATTAATTGAAGCTATATCTAGACAACCCCACTAAACCTACATGTCCCTACAGGATTCGGATGAAAAGATGGCTAAAAGAAAACCCTCTATAACTATTCAAAACATAGTGGCATCAGCAGCCCTCAATCAAACCATAAACCTGGAGCTGATAGTTGAGAAATTCCCCCATGCTGAATACAATCCGCGCGTGTTTCCAGGGCTTGTCTTTCGACTGAAAAAGCCTAAGACTGCCACCTTGATTTTCAAAACAGGCAAGATGGTCTGCACAGGGGCGAAATCAGAAAAGGAAGCAATACATGCGGTGAACAAAGTAACGAGAGAACTAAAAAACCATGGAATACCCATCGTGAACAAGCCTATAATCACCATTCAAAACATTGTTGCATCTGCCGCGCTAGGTGGAGAAATAGACTTGGAAAGTGTTGTCTACAAGCTCACAAGGGTCATGTATGAACCAGAACAATTTCCCGGAGCTGTCTACAGAATGGATGAGCCCAAAGTGGTGTTTCTCATCTTCTCGGCTGGAAAGCTTGTTTGCGTGGGCGCAAAGAAAGAGGAAGATGTCTACAATGCCGTGGACAACATTCAGAAACTGCTGGAAGAAAAGGAACTCATTTTCTACCCTCAATAGTGAATAAAAGTCTCAGAACAAGCTTGTTAAGCGTCTACGGACGGCTGGATTCCGTTTTGCAAGCTGGTTCAAAGCCATCTCGAAAGTCTCGTCTTCAACCAATTCCTTTTTCAGGAAAACACCTGTTCTGCCAACTTCATCTCGTCTGAGAAGCGCGTGAACACGATCCAGAGCAGTCTCAACAGATACGCCAAGTAGTTTGGCAACATGCTCCTCATGTCCAACAATTGTGTTTTCCTTGTGGCCTTCGTGAGTAGGCTCAATTAGCATTAGCCGTTTGTCCACACCGACTACTCGCAGATCATTCTCCAGATCTTCGAGTGTTGCTTCACCGCCAAACCTGTAGAATTCTCTCTCCACTGTCCGCAGATTCATTAGTGGGAACGAAACGCCCATGTTCTCGTCGATTTCGACGTGTGCCTTCATTGCATAGGTGGGTGTGGCTTGGATAAGCAAGCGTCGATTTATGTTGATGTGCGCTTTCTCCAAGGCTGCTTCCACTCTGAACGTCGATGGTTGATTTGACAAAAAGATGTCTATGTCGCTTCTTTTGCCAACGTCTCCTCTCGCGATGCTGCCGTGCACGATTGCTTCCAGATTAGCCTCTTCCAGAGCTTCCATTATGGGAATGGTTTTCTCTCTGAGCTTATCAAGTGAAGTCCAATGTTTGGCATCGTAGGTCACTTCTTTGTACTCTGAGCGTTTGAGTGGCTTCTTCGCCATTTCTCATCCTTCTTTCAAAAGACTATTGTATCGGGTTTATTTTAGTGATAGATTAGGTAACTTCGGGATATTTTAGCTATCGATGATGCTTAAATGCATAAGTTACTTAACTATGTCTCATCCGACTTTATCTCTTTCTTATGTCGCTTAACTCTCGACGCGGTTAGGTTTTTGTTGGATAAGCTTATCTTTAGTTGTTGTTTTCAAAGGTAATTATCCAGCTTTCTTGAGGTATTATCTGTTACATTTTCTTTTTTCTCTGCCATTAAGAGCTTTTCTCCATGTTCTTGATAACACTTTGAGCAGAATTCCTTTGGTGGTTTATGAAGGAATTGTAGGAATCTCCCTCTTTGAGTGTGATAGTATTCACCTTTCCCTATTATTGAATTACATTTATTGCATTGATGTTCTATTCTAGCTCTCACTTTTCTCAAGGGATATTGGTCATACCTCCCCATAAATCAACAAACTTTGCTACCTTGCTAGCTCATAGGATTGCTTTATCAACTCCATTGCGTAAGTTATCTGTTCTTTGCTTGTTATCTTAAATTCCCGTTCTTGTCCTTGTTTGAAGAACCATCCGCTATATACCCTTCCTCTAGTCCAATTCTTATAATCCGTAAATGTCTTTGGGTCAGTTCTTATCCTAACCTTGAGAGCCCTTTTCGTAAGCAGAAAAGCTGCGAATATAGACTTCGTGCTTGGCTTGCCTTTATAGAAGCACTTATATCTTCCGTGAATCGTTTCAGTAATTTCCTTCCCAAGGCTGGATGGTATTTCAACTGTAAGTACATTTACTATGTCTCTTATGTCTTTGTCAACCCATTCCAGCATTTTTTCCCAACTCTCATAATGCTTTGGTAAAGATCTTTTTCCTTCTACTTCTTCCCCACCTTTCTCGGTGGCTTTCTCAATAACATAAAGCGGTTCAAACAGATGAGCATGAACGTTTGGAGCATCTTCTCTCACAAACGTTTTGAATTCGATGATTTCCGTGTTAGCCAATTTCTTTAAGCTCTTACTAGCTTGGTCAACCTCTGGAGTAACCTCATCGATTATGAGAGCAATTTTTGGAGATGAAGACAGTAATTCAGACAAAAAACGGTAGGGGTCTCTCCCAGTCTTCTTTTCTATGTATGCCTTTAACACTGTATCTTGCTCAATCTCGTTATTCAAAATATCTCTGATGTCCCTTTGAGTTTCCAATTCCTCAATGCTATCTACAAATTTTGATACTTGTGGAACTATATGAGAATAAACTGGATGAGAAGCTAGCTCATTCTCAACAATGTACCATTCATAAGGTTTAGAAAGCGTGATTACATAGGCATCTGGAATAGCAGCAATTCCCGACTTTGATGTAAGTTTATGTTTGATGTCAAAATAAATAGAGTCTTCACCGAATATTTCCTCTGAATGTTCCTTAACCATTGGATGAAACTCTTTCTCTTCGTCTCTGGGTGTCCAAAGTTTATACCTTATACTGTCAATAATCAGCATTTTCATGTTTCATCAGCTTATACTTGTCCTAGAATGAGGATTTATAATTTATTGAACAAATACACTCTCTCATACTTATTGGCTTCAAGGAAAATGAATTTTTGTGGAGTTTTCTCATATACAACAAAAATCTCTATGAGATTTTATTAAGTTCTTTTAGGATTCTTGCTATCTCCTTTCCTTTCCCCGTCAATCTGTACTCAACCCTTGGCGGGCGACCTTCAACCACTTTCCTGTTTACTATTCCCTTTTTCTCTAATTCTTTAAGTAAGTCAGCAAAAGTCTGTCTACTAACAACAAAATTCTTCTTATAAAGCTCATAATAGCCTGCCTTTCCAACTTTATCAAGGTAAAATATGACTTCTATGACACCCTTTCTAAATAAGAAACGACTTTTAGTTCTCAATAAGACCACAGAATTTAGAGAGACGTGATTTTTTGAAAAGAGGAATACACTATAAGCAGTACATTGTACGATAAAAATTAATTAACGACCTAAACTCATCTTATTCTATGCCAAAACCTAAAACAAAGGAATCATTGAAAGAAATCTATGCGCTTATGGTCGAAAGTTTGAGAGCCACAATACCCGATATTGACGATAATATCATGCACTATCGCACAGTTAATTATCATAACTGGAATGATGACAATTTTCTGGAGTCAATTGCTGAAGTAATATTCTCATCATACTTAGGTTGGGAAACTGTAGAGAAAAGATGGCCTGCAATAACCAAAGCCTTCTCATGCTTTGATGTTAATGAGGTGGCTAGCTATACGGACAAGGATGTTAGGAGATTGATGAAAGTTCCTGGCATGATTAAATATGAACCTAAGGTCAGGGGCATAGTCCAAAATGCCAAGAGAATGCAAGAAATCATCAAAGAGTATGGTTCTTTCAGAAACTATGTTTGTTTTTATCCATATGACCTAAAGCAAGATTTGTTGGGAAGGTTCTATGGTCTTGGTCTTACAGGAAAACAAAAAGTTGTGCTTGACTTCATGAAAGAGATGGGTTTTCCTGTGATTAAGGACGATAAGCATATCAGAAGAGTAGTTCATCGTCTTGACTTAACTAACTCTGAAGATGTTGAACAAGAAGAGATATTGAGAATTGGGAAGGAAATCGCTGTTGCTGTAAGGGAAAGAATGCCAGTAATCGATTGCGTTTTCTGGTCTTTTGGACATTACATTTGTAAGGCGAAGCCAGAATGTGGGAAGTGTCGTCTAACTAAAATATGTAAACAGAAATAGACCCCGATTATGATTCGGGCTTTTTCTCTTTCAGCTCTATCTTCAATGGCTTAGCTTCTTTCAATACGATTTTCATTTCTCTTTTTTCTGCGTACTCCGTTATTGATGTTTGCTTATGTTCATCATCTACTGGATTGATTGTTTTTGTTCGCTTTTTACGGGGCATAGGGTATCAATTCAGTTTAGGCACTAACGGAATTAAAAAAGTTTGTGAGGGTTATTGGATTTCTGCTTCTTTAATGCTTCCCATTGTTAGTAAGAGGCGAGTTCTCATTACCCAACACTAGATTTATGGTTGCAAAACTTGTAAGCATGAAATTTCAGGCATCGGGTATGGCATATTGCGGTGGATAAACATACCTTTGAAATTTATATCTTTGTGTTAAAAATTAATGGAACCCTAAAAGTTGTTACTCACGGTAAAAATTGCTTTATATACTGTCAGTTTTTCATGGAAAATAATTCATGGGAAAATCGCCCATAAATAGTTATAGTTAGAATGAGAAAGGTGATAATGAGAATGGTTAAATTGACAGAGACAACAAGTAGTGATAAACCCGATAGTGATGTATTAACCAATCCAAAGTATGCTGGATTGCGGGACTATTGGAAGAAAGTTCAGAATGATACCCGTGAAAAGATTATCGAAGCTTTAAGGAACCTAGACAAAGACAAGCCGTTTCTGAACTTAAACGAACTGACGGAAGCTGTTGGTCATAGCTATCTGACTGTCAAAAGGATTGTAGATGAACTGGTAAAAGAAGGAAAAATAGCACACAAAAAACTTAACCTCCCAATACCCACCCACATGTATTACCTTCCTGATGACTACATCAGAGGCATCGAAGTAGAAAAAATCCTGACTTATAACAAGGAAACTTATGGAGAGGGTTAGCATGTTGAAATGTGTCCTATGTTGTAAAGAAACTACTGATGAAGAAACCAAACTGATAAGGGAAAAACGAACTACAATGCCAGATTGGTTATCCATCGTCCTAACAAGCATTCTTGAAACTGAACCAAGGGTTGTAGAATCCAAAGACGGTACTGAAATCATTTGTGCAGATTGTCATAATGGGATGCTGGAAAAAGTGTGGTCGGTGTTCTCCAAGGAATTCAAAGAAGAACAGGCTGATATGGTCGAAGAAGTTGAAAAACAAAAGATAGTGAAGGAGGGATAGAAAGAATGTCAGAAACCGAGAAAATAGGTGAAGATATCCTTGGCGGGGCACCGCCATCAAGGATTCCGCCTAAGAAAAGGAAAGAGTTAGAGGAACGACTAAAGAAAGCGCTCGAAGAAAAGAAACGGAAAGAGCAAGAGGAAGAAGATAACATAAAACTTCCAAAGCTTCCAATTCCAGATGACCAGCATGAACTAACTCCTGAGGAACGTGCCGAAATAGAACAAAGGGCTAGACTCACAGGGATATCTCTTGAAGAAGCTGAAAAGGTGTATGTCAGGGAACATTTCAGAGGACGACCACAGCCAAAGAAGAAAAAGAAATCGTTAGCTGATACGATATTTGAATTTCCATAACTAAGGGCGGTGAAGATAATCAGCATGCCTGGTTATCCACCAATGCTCTCACTGAACCAAACGATGTAGTGAGGCAATAAGAATCCTGTCCATAAGGACAGTATACGGAGAGGAAGCTGAAATGTTAAATGAGTAAAGAAATTGAAAAACCAAAGGATTCAGAACCGATAGCATACCCCATAAGTAAAAGACTTGTTATCAAGGCTATTGGAGAAGCAGACGAAATACTGCGTTTTGTCGAAGACATTCAAAAAGTCTACCCGGGACACTGCATGAATTTTAGCCCAATCCAAAAGAACAAAGACACACCAGGTTATCACTGCTTCATCAATTTGTTAATGCCATTGTCAGACATCAAAAAGGAGGCTCAAACATGACCAAACAGTTCAATGTCCACGTGATTGTTAAGGCTCCTGATTACAACAAAGCAGTCAATGTCTGGGCAAAAATCAAAGCATTCTTAAAGAAAGAGTTTGGCGAAGAGGCAATAACTTTAGAGTTCTTGGATAATCAACTACAATACGACAAGATGTTCCATGGTGAAGTCTTCCTATACCTAACCGAACCGAAAGCTGAGGGAGGCTAAGCAAGATGCCGATAATAGGTAAAGACAAAGAAGCTACTGAGGAAGCAAAACGAAGAGAGCAGGCAAGGATGACAAGTGAACCAATCAAACTCAAAGAACAAATACCAAAGCCTGTGGAAGTCTATGGTATTGAAGGAATCATAAAAGATAACATGAGACCCCCAGCAGGATATAAGGTACTCAGTGAAATCTTCACTAAAACAGTTGATAAGTTCAAGATGGATGCTAAGTATAGTGAACGTACATGGAGACTCTTTGCTGCAAGAACAGAGTTCAAAGGGAAAACCGACTTAGTACTTGATGAAGAAGACTATATTAATCTAAAAAGACCACAAGACTTCTGTGTTGGAAAAATAAGTGAGGCAGATATAAAGAAAATAGCCGATGAAATTGAACCTGGATATCAGAAAGACCTTGAGAAAGTGCTTTTCAGCAGAGTAAGAAGACCAGATGATTACGATGATAATCCTGCACTTCTACAAGTTCTACTACATAACTCAAATGTTGCCGTCAAGACTATAGGAAGGGTCGTTGACCCACACTGTATAACTCAATTTGATTGGATTGACTTCATAGATACAATGGTTGCATGGAAATGTAAGAAAGATGAAAGGGTTAAACTGTTCTTAAAGAAAGACCTATTGAGAGGAATAGAACCAAGGCTTAATCCAGTTAGCATCTGCGGAAAACCACCAGGTGTAGGTATGGGTGATTTCTATCTACAAGCATGTCTTCTACAATCTAAGGTTACTAAGAAAGCATTCTTGGGGTATGCATTAAGACCAGAAGAGATATACCCAGGGGTGCTTGACGGTCAAGACTTAACATTCGCAATAGAGCAGATAGAAAGTAACGATATACCAGACATATTCGGATACTTATACACGATTGTTGAGCAAGGAACGGATTATGTGATATCAGGGGCAACAAGATTTCCAATAACATCACTATCGAAAATTGTATGCTTAGCTAATATTCAAGATGTAGAAAATCCAGAAAAAGACTTCTGCTACCACCTGAGTCAGATAAGTGCTAATGCACCAGCATATTTGAAGCGGGTAAGCAACATCCTATACGAACCATCACTGGAAAAAGTTAAAGAATCACAGACCAATGACTTCGCTGGTTGGGCTGAAGGTATTAGATTCTTCAGAGGAATCGAAGAATTAGCAATGCCAAAACTAAGGAAGTGGCTCAAAGACGATAGAGTGTGGAAATGGTCTCAAGATGAAGCATTCGAAGATTATACTAAAGATATAATGGATATCATAACATCCGTACAAGATTCAAAACTAAGCTATGCACTTTCAGAACATGCTAAACCGCCACATCCAAGGATTAAAGGTGCTGGTCTAAATGTTGTATTTGCCGAGAAATTGGATGATATTGTGCTTTCAAACGCTTTAGACTTGAAAACAGACATACTTAAGCCTGCAGAGGAATATGCATTCGAGTTCATCGAACAAAATATTACATCTTTAACTAACATAACCAAAACATGGGATAAACAAAAAGAACTGATGATTGATAAAGTATACCAGAACGTACTACCCAAATACCTACAAGTGATAGTAATAACATTGAAAAGTTACGTTAAGGCTAATAAGAGTGAGCTGCCAGATGAAATTCCGATAGAAATACTCAAAGATTACTTTTGTCCTACCCCCATGTATGAAGGTTATCCATACTTTAGCAATGCAACAGCGGAATTGAAAGGAGATGAGAGTAATAAAGGCAAGAAATCTTTGGAACGTTATAACCGCTATACTAAGGATTACTTTGGCTTCATAATAGTGAAAAAGGAAGGAAATATGCTATTTGTGAGGTTCATAGAGCCTGCATTGTTGAGTTAATGATTTAATGAGTGACCAAAATTGACAACAGAAGACAAACAAGATTTCACAGCACTAAAAACCACCCAACCATTTCCCTATTTTTCTTTCATATTTATCCATAACCTTGTGGGTAAAGGATATGGTCTTACACGGTCAAAGTTACTTTATGGAATTTATGGATTTTATGATTTTATGGGTATATGCAGGTACATAAAAATCTGCTGAAAACAAATGGGTATGTGTTAATAGTCATAAAATCATAAAAACAATAAAAATCATAAAATAAACAAAGTCAGTTTAACAATCAAAAGATGTAGATTATTAGTCAATAAAACTCGGACATACACTAAACTTGATTGTTTATGGTGAACAAAAATGAATCCAAAATCCAGTGGTAAAACTAAGGAAAAGGAAGATAAAAACTCTGAATATCCAGAATGGATAATCATATACTCAGAACATAAGATTCCAATAGGTGCAATAGCGCACATAGTGACACTAGAAGAGGAAGCCGAAGCTCTCGAAAGAATACTTGAAGAATGTCCAAAGAAAGGTCAAAAACCATTAACACCTGAGGAGAGAAGAAGGATTGCTAGACAGACTTATGGTTTGGAGCCTTGAAAATGGGTATATATGTGTATGTATGTGTGTACCATTCCCTTTACCATTAATGTCTCTCTCACTCTCTACCATTAGTTAATACAATATAATGCCGACCATGGTTGCTCTTTGATTGCCGTCCTAAGGCTCCTACCCAAGTTAATCAAGTTCATTTAATCAATATATGTGTTTTTTACGGTGAAATGAAATGGGAATTTTCCAGAAGGACTATTTGAGAACCATAAGGATAGTTATTGATTCTTTTCTGAGGCTATTAGGGAATTGTTCTGATTTCCTTATACTTTCACTATGAAAATGGCAATCTAAATTGAAAACTGGTGATGTGAAATGAGTGAAGACAAGGAATGGAAAGAATCCGATGTGACGATAGCAACCCTCAGGTCGACCGCCAAGCGAGAGTCTTGCATGAAAATCCTGACCTACCTGAACAACAACAGTGGTTCTTTCACCATATCGGAGATTTCTGATGCTTTAGATTTAGACTGGGGAACAACAAAGTGGAACTGTCTGAAGCTCACTGAAGCTGGGTTCATTGAGCCTGAGGAAGATAAAATGGATGGACGAACCAAGTATTTCAAAATCTCAGACAAGAAAGCCGTAGAGAAAGCCATTGAATACTATGAAGACAGGCAAAGGAAATTGAAGAAACAGGAAGAGGAAGAAAGGACAAAACCAAAGGTTGAACCAGTAAAGTCAGAGGTTGAGGAAGTTGAGTAGTAATCGAAAAACTCGAAAGGTTCATCGCAGGCACCCTAAAAAACGAAGAGGACATCAGTTGAGGTCAGATTCAGTGCCTATGACTGCATGATTTGAGCAGTTCCAGTGCTTGCTAACTTGAAGAACGAGGGGAAGTGAGGAATAATGAATCGGATTGACCGTGATTTTGTTGCCATGCTAAACGTTCTATCATTGCTTAGAGAGAAGCCTATGACATACGAAGAACTAATGAAATCTGGCTGTTTCAAAACTCAAGGAAGGTTGAGCTTTACACTTTATCGACTAAAACAAGCTGGTTGTATTGAAAAAATAAAAGCGGCAAATATCTACGTCATCCTTGGACATGGGATTACTCTTTCCACCCTTGGATTGAATGGACACCCGAATTTTACCTGGCGTCCCTTACCATTTGAAGTTCTTGATGTAGTAGAACCTTTAGGTCGTATGAAAGAACTATACGAAAAAGGAAGAAGTAGTTGAGGCTAATGGGGAGAAAAACATACACAAAGAAGAATCCTAGACCGCTAACGAAAAAGGAACAATGGAAGAAAGGGAAAAGGAAGAGGAAGAAGTGAAAGGAATGAACCAGATTATCCCGTCACCTAATCCACTTCCAGAAGGATGGATTATCAAAACAATTGGATATACTATGCTGCTCTTTCTGTTCCTTTACTGTTTTGCCTTGATTTGCCGTGCATTGAAAGGTAGAGGAATGGGAGTTAGGAAGGGTGGTTAAGATGTCTAATGACTACTTAAGATTGATATTTCTTCAACTGGAACGTTGTCATGCTGCTACTCCAGACAAGTTTTACGAGTGCACGCTTAGCCTGCGTAGTCTCTGCAACCCATTCAATGACGAACAATTCACAAAAGAAATCAGTGATATTCAGGATGAACTAGAATCAGAATTAAACTGGGATGAGGATGGTGCAGAGACGGGTTGTTATCAAATCGCGGGACGGAAGATTGAGGATGTTTGCATCTCTTTACTCAAAAGAAAGGGAAAAATCGAAGGGTGATTCGAGATGGATGAAGCTGACTTAAACACAGTGCTTATCCTTCCAAACATAGGAAGAATAACAGTAAGAGAAGCGTTAGCCAAGGGTTTGTTAGAACCGCCACATCAAAGTAACTATGGTAAGTCATGGGAAGAAACAGATGGAGTGGAAGAAGCCAGAGAACGTAAAGAACATCTCAGCAAAATACATACGGGTAAGGAACTTTCTTCTGAACATAGGCTAAATATCAGTAAGGGAAGGACAGGAATATATACAGGTCATATACCGCCTTCGGCATTTAAGGTTGGACATGAAGTTTCTGATGAGGTTAGAGAAAAGATAAGTAAGGCATTGACAGGAACCCCTTCTTCTCTTTCTGGAAAAACATGGGAAAAAATACACGGGATAGAAAGAGCTAAAGAACTAAAAGAAAATCTCAGTGAAAAAATGACAGGCAAGGAGTTGTCTACCGAGCATGTAGAGAAACTTAAGATGGTATGGCAAAACTATCCTGAAATAAAGAAAGAGGAAATAAGAGAAAGATTTAAGAAAAATAATCCAATGAAAATACCCGAGAATGCTGAAAAAGTTAGTAAAGCATTGATAGAAAGATGGAAAGACCCAGAATTTGCTAAGATTATGTGGGAAGCTTTTGATAAGAAGCCTAACAATTCAGAGATTGAATTAGATAATATACTCCAACAAACCTGTCCTGGAGCGTTCAAGTATACAGGTAATGGAGGACTTATTATAGATGGAAAATGTCCAGACTTTACTCATGTAATCAAACCAAAACTGATTGAACTATACGGAGACTACTGGCATGAAGGGGATGACCCGCAGGAGAGGATTGCCTACTTCAAGAAATGCGGGTATGATACTCTAATTATCTGGGAGTATGAACTTTGGGATGAACTAGAAGATGTTGTAAAGAAGGTTTTAGGATTTATTGGTGATTAGAATGGAAAAAGTTGGTAAAGATGTTATTAGAGAGAAGAAAGTGTTAAGGAAACAACTGGAAATTGCTAACCAGCTAGATATTCAGTTAAAAGTTCTTGAGAAATTAGCTGAAGGGAAAATGACCTCACAGGAGTTACAGAAATTTATAGAAGGTCTTGGGGGCGTTTACTATCTAATTCTTCCACGACTTAAGGAGTCTGGACTACTTAAAATTGAAAAAGATGGATGGACTCCTATCTATTCGCTAAAACAAGGCGAGCAGATGTGAAGGTTAATCTAACTCGGTGGTGGTGTTATTTCAGAACTAGGGAGAGTGAAATAGGAAGAGGAGGTCAAGGAGAATATGCCAGTAATAGGTAAAGATAAGAAAAGAATCCTAGAACAGCATGATGCAGCAAAAAATATAGATGAGATTAGAGCTGAACTATTAGCAGATAAAGACAATCCATTGAATCAACGGAAAACAATCTCATACAGGGCACCAATTGACTCACTCAAAACTTATCCAGGGTTGGAAAGATATCACAGTAAGGAATACATCGAAAGCTTGAAAAGAAGTATAGAAGAGTCTGGTTTAATTCATAAACCCATGTGCACTTTGGATTACGGCAATATTAATATATTAATGTATGTCGTTTGTGGAAATGCACGAGTTCAGGTATACAAAGAACTTGGAGAACAATACATTGATGTTATAATCAAATACATGACTCCAGATGAAGCTTTCCAAATATCGTTAGATGAAAACGATGAGAGGGATGAACTAAATCCAATCGATAGGGCATTACAATTCAAGAACTGGATAGAGAAGACTGGTATTTCACAATCTGAGGTTGCAAGAAGGAGAGGAAAATCACAATCATGGGTATCGCAGACATTAAGACTCTTGAAACTACCACCAAAAGTTCAACAACTCATAAGAATTGGGAATGTTACATTCTTAGAAGCTCAAAAGATACTTGAAGTAGATGATGCAGATATCCAAACTAAACTTGCTGAACTCTGTGCTGAAGGAATCTCTTATAAAGATTTAGAAGCAAAAATACAGCAAGCAAAACTCAAGGCAGTGCCTGTTGTCTATATTCCCGTTGAACCATCAACTATAATCTTGCCTCCTAAACCACTGATACTAACACCAGATACAACTCCACAAAAAGAGCCAGAACGAGAGAAGACATTCAAAGAACAAGCAATGGAAAATATCAGAGAGGTTATCGATAAGGCTCATGCTCAGTTAGAAGGAAGGATTACAAGACAACAATCACATCTATTAGTTGGTATGGGATATCTAACTGAACAGTGCACTGGAAATTGTGATAGCTGCATACGAAGCAAAAGATGTTTGGATTTCTTCCAATTCCTACAACAACATGGTTTTGTCATGCTAGAAATTAAGTAAGCAACATTTTTGCAAAAATGTTTGTTGTTTAACTTTAGCTAACCAAACCCAGGTTTAGTTATCTGGGATGTTTCTGTTATACAAGAAACAACTTTCACTCACAAAAACAAGTGGAAGGTGCTCTAGGAAATCCAATGTCCATGAAAAGTTCGAAAGTGAGTTCGTGTTCCATGGGTTCCCACTTTTGGGTTCAAATAAAAATTCATGTCTTAATGTAATCTCATTTTCAAAGTTGGTTTACAACCCCGTAAAAACAATGGGCTATTAAAACGGGTAAAAAGTGGGATAAAGGGATTTAGGTTACTGGATTGTTTTGTCTTTGTATCCGATTTCTTTTAGCTGTTTGCGTAGTCTTTTATGGCTCATTTTTCACGGTTACTTTTTCTATTTCTGCAAGCCAATCACATTGAAGGCTTTCTTTGATTTCTTTTTCAATCCGCTTATTATCCGCGTCTTTGCTTTCTGAAACGAGATGGATTTCAATTATGGCTTTTTTGTCCATGCCAGTCCCCTAATCTATATTGTTGATTCAGAGAGATTTTAAGGTTGTTATACCAAAATGGTAATCCTCTTAGTGAATCGGAAAATATGATGTAGTGAAAAGTTGTGATACCAAATAGGGAGTTCAAGACTATGCAAAATGGAAAAGGAAGATTCTTTAACAGACCCACCATTTCAAAAGGCAAAAAATACGATAAATTCTTTATTTATATCCCTACGGAAGTCGCTAGAGACACAAATTTCCCTTTGAAAGACGGAGACAGAGTTGAAGTTGAAGTAAAAGACGAAACATTGATTATTAAAAAAGCAATAAGTCAAAAATAACTTTGGGTTAAAAGAAAAAATGGGAAGTTAGGTGACTAGGACGTAATGTTTTCCCCTTTTCGCAATAGGTTTTTCAAAATCTTCTCTATATCAGGACGGATTTGAGGTTCTTTCTTCTCTTTCAACACGATTTTAGGTGGCTTAACTTCCTTCAGTTCGATTTTTATGGGCTCTACGGGAATCAGTTTCAAGTTTGAAGCAATTGGATTAATCAACCACTCATCTTTACTGCTATGAGCAATGAATATGCGAACCATTTCTATCACTATTGAGTGGTCTTTCTTGAAGGCTTTAAAAGGCTTGCCATAGTGCAATATGCGAGATTCGTTGTGCGGAAAAGTTATAGCTGAATCGAAACAAATAGAAGAGGTAAGAAGGAAACTTGAATGAAAAGGCACATCATGAGAAGGTTTTTGACTCTATCCATGCTTGCACTTGTTCTAGTCGCTCTTCTTTGTGCTCCCTCTGCACATGCCTCAACTGCTGTTACCTTCACAACAGGAGACAAAGAGGTAGTAAGCATACCGAGTTTAATAATCACCGCTAAATTGGATTTGCAAATTTCAGTCTCAACTAGTTCTCCCACAGTCTTCTCAGGTAGTTCTGGAAGCATGGGTGTAGATGTTTCTGGAGAGTCTGCTACAATATCTATTACTTATGCAGGACATACATATTCTCAAGACTTTACAACTCCAATCGGCTCATTAAAAATACCAATATCGCAAATTGTCCTTGTTGGAAGCCTTTACGCTAAAGTTACTGGAAGCTTAAGAGCTACACCTCAAGTTAAGGGTGATGCTTCTATTTCACCAACTACAATTAGTTGGACATCATTCGGTTCAGAAAGTATTTCGGTTTCTCATAAAGGTTCAATGTTTTCCTTGGATACCATCACGGTTGAATTCCCCTTCAAGTATGTTCTTAGCATTGCGGTTGGAATTGAAGCATTGGGAAGCACACTCTTCGAGTATTCCTTAGATGTAGGCACGTTGACTGGCACACCTACAGTAACTCAAGGCATAAGCACCATTCCAATCGCCACTATCATCATTATAGTTGTGGTTGTTGTCGCTGTTTTAGGATTCATTATCGCAAAAAGGAGAAAGCCTTCTCCAAAGCCTTCCATTCAAAAATAGGCGAGAGCTAAGTTAAAATAAAACTTCACCGAATAAGTCAGTCATGCCTACCGTGGAATTGAATCCTCTCAAAATGCGGTTTTGTCGAAACTGTAGGAATTATAGTGCAATAATCATGAACCCAAAATGCACAAAATTCAATGTTGTTCTAACCCTTGAAGACCTTGCGGTAAGAGCTAAGACTTGTGCTGAATACTCAAATAAATACGAAAGCGGTAAAACCTAAATCTTCTAGAGCAAACCTCTGTCAGTCCTTTTAAGCAACCGTTATCATGCTTCTAATTGGAGATATCTATGTCAGTCGGGAATACGGGAGACATCTCCAATAAACGTTAATAAGATACCTTGACCCATGGTAATGTTGGAAGTCACCCTTAGTATAGTGCCTCTTCGGGAGATATCTCCGTTTAGTTATTGCTGTGTTAGGTTTCTTCTATGTGAACAAGATTCAGCTAATGAACACTTGTCACACAATGGGTTTTTTGTCTTACAAACCTCGCTACCGAATCTCCATAACACCCAATCAACTGCACAAGGTCTTTCGTTCACTTCTTTAGCCATCGCCATTCCAATCTCTACAATTTCTTCTAAACTCGCCTTTTCACCGATTAATCCAAGCCTCAAGAAGACTTTTTGCACTTGTCTATCTGGTTTTATAGTTTGAATTGAAATTTCTTTGCAAAACTCGTAGACATTCCGCTCTCCGATACCTTTGAAACCACTATAATATCCCTGCAATTTCTCGATTAAACCATCAACGGATGGAAATGAGTTTAGGTAGTTCTTGAATGAGTCATACTGCCTAACAATCTCGACCATTTTCTTGGCGTTACCTATTACATCCTTTACCTTCCGTTCATGTCGGATTATTCGATTGTTTCCCATGAGTTCCTGCACTTTCTTTTCGTCATACTCAGCTACTTTATGGAAGTCAAAGTTAGAGAAAGCGTCAGAAATAGCAGTCCATCTAGCCTCAACAATGTTATTCCTTATCCCACTAAAGACAGCTCGTGTCAAAGTTTCAAAGTAATCTCTATCCGTCCAGTCTTCAGTTGAGAGAGTTCGATAATACTTCAATTCCTTGTCTATACTAAGCCCAATGTTCCTCAGAGTCTCAAGTATGAGTTGATAGACTTGTATTAAGAAGGGAGCGTCTTGACCATCCCATTCTTCAATAGGTATTGTAGCTCCTTCTCGACTGTTCCAGGTTCAAGTTTAAGCTCTCCTGCTATTTCCTTAACACCTTTGCCTTGTTCAACGAGTTTGATTATGCTTTTATTCCGTTTTGAGATTGCTGATTTCTCTGGCTCCAATGAATGTTTCTTCAATATCTTCTCTTTCATTTCTGTTGGCATTTTAGCAAATTCTTCTGGTGACATTTTCAAGTCTTTCAACAAGTCATGGAATTGTTCTGTAGTGAGCTCTTTTGGACAGTATTTTTGAGACACTATCCCGGCTTTCTCTGCTATCTTCATTTCCACTTCAATCTGCGCCAGTTCGGTTATTAGACCAGATATTCGCTTTAGGATTTCCATGTATCTGGTTGAAATGTCAGCTTTGTTTGGTTCAGCTTTAACATACTTTTTACAGCTATATCCAAGGATTTCTGGGCAGGTGAAGAGACTTCCACAGTTCAGACAGTTCTTCTCCTTAACTTTAACTTCTGTTTCTTCCATTATTTCACCTCCTTTTAGCGTTTACACTGGTTTTCTGGCTTAAATGTCCAAAAACACCCATATTATAATATATTGGATGTGATATAACTAATTTATGGTCATATTTCCCATGAAATAGGGTGTTTTGGGCTTGTTTTAGGGAAAAGAGGGATATTTAGGCAGTTAGGAATGTCTTAACCCATGACTCAAGTAGCTTTTCTATATACCGCTCAGCCAAGTCATCTCTTCCAAGTTCAAGCAATTTAGTTATTGTTTCCGTCCTTGCCCTTATCATTGCTTCCTGTTCTTCAGTTAGTTTTCCTTTGCTCAACCCTTCCAAGTTATCGGAGAGTTCAGTGATTTTTCGCTTCTTCTCAATCTCTTTCTTATATTCCTCAAGGTCTAAAGGCATGGCACAGAAGTCGCAGTTAGTGTTAGTGTATGGGTTTATGGCTTGACAATGAGGACAGGTTTTAGGCAATATTCTCTTCTCTTCTTTTTCTTCGACCTGGTATCCCATTCTCTGTAGATATGCCTGTTCTTCCAATTCTGCACCTGAGTGAATGTAACGTTTAGCCATAGATGTGTTTGTCCAACCTGCTCTCCACATGAGAAGTTGTTCATTGTAGTTTTTGCTATTGGCGAAGTAGGACAATCCGCTATGACGTAACCAATGTGGGTTAAGCCTTTTCTTTATCCCTGCTTTTGTCCCAGCTTCATATAGTATGTATTGAACCATAGTGTCAGTCACTGGTTTCCTTGGATTATATGGTGAAGGGAATAGCCAAGATTGACTATCACCGTTATAGTTATCACAATACCTTTTCAATTCACTAGCGAACATTATCAATGTTACTGGTTGTTTTAGCACTTTTCCTTTGCTTCTTTTGAAATAAAGTGTGGCTATAAGTTTCCTATGTGCCTCTTTATCGGTAACAGAATGGAATAATGCGTCACCTTTCTTTAAGTGAAGTAGCTCATTAACCCTTGCACAGCTCTCAAAGAGAGCTAAAGTTATCACCTTGTACATTTCTCGCCTTCTTCCTGCTTGTTCAGCTATCACTATAACTTCATCCGGTGTTAGAACTTCAGATGGGGTAATCGGTTGTAAGTCTTCCATGTGAAACTTTAAGCCCTTAACAATCTGTGACTTGCCAAGAAATTCTCTGTAGAAAGGTTTGAACACTGTAATGTAAGCGTTAATGGTGTTTGGGCTCTTACTTGTCGAAAGGAAACGGTCAATATCAGCTTTCTTAACATCCACAAATCTCCTTATGCCATTTTTGACTAACCATAACCCGAATCTTCTAAGTCTTTCCAAGTATTGATATTTTGACGATTCTGAAACACTATGTAAAGTCATCAAATATTCGGTCATTGTGTCTAGCATTTCTTGGTTTAATCCGTCTGTTATGATATAGTCGTCCAACTGAAGTTTAGATGCTACGCTAAGTACAGTTTCCATTTTTCAAAACACCTCCTTAAATTATGCTCAATATATCATTAATTAGGATGTCATAGATAAATAAAAATAATATGTTTAAGTTTAATTACTTATTTTAGTGATTCTAGAAAACTTGACACAGCTGTGAGCGTAAATGAATGTCAATGCTGTTGTTTGCGCTGTCTGTAAAGCCAGAGAAGCCTTCTTCTCTAGACCATATTCTGGAGAGAATTTGTGTAGAAAATGCTTCATCAAGTCTATTGAAGACAAGGTTAGGGCCACTGTCGCAAAGTACAAAATGCTGAAGTTTGATGACAAGATTGCTGTTGCGGTTTCGGGCGGAAAAGACAGCGTAAGCTTATTGCACATTCTGGCCAAGGTCGAGAGAAATCATCCGAAATCATCACTTGTGGCAGTCACTGTGGATGAAGGGGTCAAAGGGTATCGAGATGAAGCCTTGAAGATAGCAGTTGAGAACTGTAGAAAGCTCGGGGTGGAACACCGCATAGTCTCCTTCAAAGAGCTTTTCGGGTTTACGCTTGACGAGATCGTTGGGCGTCAGAAAGAGAAAGGTGGCAATGGAGCAACGCCATGTGCATATTGTGGTGTCTTACGGAGAAGAGCGCTGAACTTGGCCGCCCGAGAAATCAAGGCTGATAAGCTTGCTACTGCGCACACGTTGGACGACGAAGTGCAAACGATTCTGTTGAACATTTTTCACGGAGATGTTCTGCGAATAGCAAAGGAAAAGCCTGTTACTGATGAGGTGCATCCGAAGCTTGTGAGGAGGATCAAGCCCTTCTGCGAAATCCCGGAAAAAGAATCGACTTTGTACGCTTACGTTAGGAAGATTGAGTTTCAGAGCAAGCCATGTCCATACGCTTCTGAGGCCTTGAGAAATGACGTGCGCTTGATGCTCAACAGGTTGGAGGGGAGACATTCGGGAATGAAGTTCACGATCTTCAATTCCATAGAGAGAGTGAGACCTGCTTTGGAGGAGATGGTTAAGAAGGAAGGGTTAATGGAATGCAGTGAATGTGGGGAGCCAACCTCAGAAAGATTGTGCAGAACTTGCCAGATGTTGAAGCAGATGAACTAGGCCTGCTGACCGATATTCTAATAAACGTGTAGCGGTGAACGAAAAAGGTTGTGGATCAACTAGTCGCCATTCTGGGTTCAGTGACAACGGTCAGTCTGATATCCTTCGTCGGCGCAATTTTTGCTGGCCTAAGAGAGAACGTGCTGAGAAGACTTTTGATGGCTCTTGTTGGCTTTGCATCAGGCACGCTTTTGGCTGGGGCGTTTATTAATCTGTTGCCAGAAGCCCTGTCGCCAGAGTTGAGTTTGGACATGACAACCGCTTTTTACTTTGTCGTTCTGGGGATTATGATTTTTTTCACCATGGAAAAATTTCTTCATTGGCGGCACTGTCACGAAGAGGGCTGCGAGGTTCACGCATTTGCATACACTAACCTGATTGGAGATGGTGTTCACAATTTTATTGACGGAATGATCATAGCCGCAACCTTCGTAGCTCGCTTTGACCTAGGGCTGACGACCACGCTAGCCGTGATTTTCCATGAAATCCCGCAAGAAATAGGCGACTTTGCAGTGTGCATTTATGGAGGTTTCAGCAAGAGAAAAGCGTTGACATACAACTTCATTTCAGCCTTAACCGCGTTCTTGGGCGCAATAATTACCTATTACGTGGTTTATCTTCGAGATAACTATGCTTTGTTGATTCCTTTTGCGGCTGGCGGCTTCATATATATCGCGGCAACGGATCTTATGCCTGAGCTTCACAAGAAATCGCACGCGGGTGAGTCGATTGTTCAGCTTGTGTCAATCTTGTTGGGCATTGGGTTGATTGCATACCTTACTATCACGGTAGGCGGTTAACACTTTTGCGGTTTTGAAGAGTATCGCTTTTCAGCTTCTTTAGAAGTTCGGAAGCTTCATACGCGCTCTTTGCGGAAGCGACTCTCTTAGCCTTGTCTAGGATAACCTGGGCGCCACAGTATGGGCATGTTCGCGTTTTCTGATCAGCTTTAGCGAGCAGTAAACCACCGCATCTACTACACACGACAATCAGGGTTGAGGTCATGTTTTGTACTGTCCGAAAACCTTTTCCACGCTCCGACTAAATAACGCTTAGTGCAAGAGGAGAGCATATGGCTGCAGAAGACAAGACGAAAATCAAGCAACCCTCAGACTTGATGCTGTTGGCGATACGGTACTTTAGGAAAGAAGGGTACAAGGTGGAACAAGAGGAAACGACGCTTGAGGGTTTCAGTGGGCTCTCCAGAACGTTTGACTTCATAGTGCAGAAAGGACATGTGGCTCAGGGTGTCTGGGTCAGGGACTGGAACAGGACTATAGGCGTTAATCTTATAATAAACATTGACAAGGCTTCGGAAGATGTTGGCTTATCAATCCCTATAATTATTGGTGAAAAGTTCAGTGACCATGCAAAGGCATATGCAAACAGAAGAAAAATCACTTTACTGTCGAAACAGAAAATTACCATGAGTCTAAGATAGATTAACTCAGATTTTCAGATACTCATCAAGCAGGCCTTCACTTTCTAGTTTGCCAATCCAGTCCACTATACCTACGTGACATTTTTTGCCATCTTCTAAGCTGGCCATGATCTCGCTCACAATCTCCTTCGGGCTCTTGCCGGAAGCATCTAGTTCACAGACCTTTCCTTCGCCGTGAACGTTCAAAGCGTCAACTAGGCACACGTCAAGGATTTCAGAAGCCAAGTTTTCCCACAACTTAGGTTCTGAAAAATTGCGTTGTTCCATTAGTTTCCGAAGTTCGACAGGGTCTCGTCTCAAAACGAAAACGTGCGATACGAGTCTCTCTGGGACGACGTTGGCGGCGTAGTGTCCATCAATTACAACATCTTTTTTGTGGCCTTCTTCGATGATCTTGCGTATTCTCTCTTTCATATTCTTTTCATCAACTATTATAGTGTCTCTTTTCTCGTCTTTGCCTAAAACAAGGTTCTCCCGAGTAGCCAGTTCTGTCAGGTTCACGTATGAAGCAGCAAGTCTGGAAGTGAGCAAACGTGCTGCTGAGGTTTTTCCGACGCAGGGGGTTCCTGTGATTAGGATGACTCTTTTTGCCAATCCTTTTTCGCCTAACAGTCTAGGTGGCTGAGTGGATAGAATAAGGTTTCCAAAACTCTTATTCCGTACTACGTGCAAGCTATGTCTTGGGCTGGCGAGTTGGTGAGTGGCTTTCGAGTCCCTATACGGGACTTGAGGAAACTCCGCCCACAAGTAGAATTGCAACGCCTGCAAGGGCGTAAGGCGAGAGCCTTGGCTACAGAGCAGAAACGAAACGTCCATCCAGCAAGCGCCGATGATGCGATGCATGTTGAGTTGTTGAGAATGCTGGGTGCGAAGCGGTGAAACGGCTGTCCTGCAAGTGGAAAGGGCAAACAGACGCCGATGAAGAATCTACCGGAAGGCGCGGGTAGCCCGATTAGCCGAATGCCACAAAGAACAAAAGGCGGGTTACAACCAACTCACTAGCCCAATTTCCCGAAACCCACCCAAAATATGCGGAATACCGCCCCAAATACTAAACATATTAGCAGAGATGAAAAACAACGCGAGAAGCGAATACACAATCAAATTCACAGACAAAGCATTAACACGCATCAGCAAACACGCCAACCTAAACGAACCCGAACAAGTAAAACAGTTCATAGCAAACCTACAAGCTACAAACTGCTACAAAAAGAACCTATGCCTAGCATACAACAAATACTGCAAATACTACCAAATAAAATGGCAAATGCCTCACTACCAACCAGAAGAGAAAAGAATAAAGATTCCAACAACGCAAAAACTAGAAATGCTAATCGCAAGCTCTGGAAGAATACTATCAATCGAACTATCCATCAGCAAAGAAACAGGACTAAGACCAATCGAACTATGCAACCTAAAAGTCAAAGACATAGACCTAGACCAAAAAACCATATACCCAACCACAGCAAAACACGGGTCGGGAAGGGCATTAAAGATCAGTAACAACCTATGCGTAACACTACAAAACTACGTCAACAGAAACAACCTAAGCCTAAACGACAAACTATTCAAAAGCACCGCAGAAAACTACGCAAAACACTACAGAATAATGAGAAACGCATTAGCCAAGAAACTGAACGACTCTTCATTAAGAACCATCAGACTGTATGATTTTAGGCACTACTTTGCTACAATGCTATACGCAAAAACAAGAGACATACTTTACGTCAAACAACAAATGGGACACAAGAAGATCGAAACCACACTAATCTACACGCAACTACTCAACCTAAACGACGACGAATGGACAGTCAAAACAGCCACCAACATCAAACAAGCCACCGACTCCTAGAAGCAGGATTCGAATACATCCAAGACATAGACGGCATCAAACTATACAGAAAACGAAAATAAACACACACTCCCCTTTTTCTATTCAATATCATGCTTGACCGTTATGTCGCACTCGCATACGCTCGTGCTCCAAGCGCGCGCCAAGTAGTCGGCAATCTTGAGTACCCTACCCTTTTAATTATTCCGACATCACATGTTATTTCATGTCAAAATCCAAACAAATCGTTCAATCGAAACCTTTTGAAAGAGTAATGGTTTTCATTGATGGGGGCCACTTACGAGCTGTTTGCAAGAAGGTTTTCGGTCACGACAACATCAACTTTGAGAAACTATCTAAATTCATAGTCGATAGATTTAACAGTCTATTGAACAATCCATTCCAAGCAAATCTCATAAGAATATACTACTATGACGCAATAGTCAGCAAAAAAAGCCCAGAATATGCCAAACAAGAGGGATATTTCGAGTCGATACTCCAAGAATTGGGGTACACGGTGAGACTTGGCGAACTTGTGAAATCATCCAAGAAAAAACATAGGCAAAAAGGAGTCGATATTCTAATGGCCATCGATGTTATAACGAAAGCTTATCAGAATCAATATGAGACTGCCATTTTCATGCTTGGAGACAGAGATTTCGTTCCGCTGATTAATGCAGTGAAAGACACTGGAAAGAAGACTCTGTACTTGGGTAATCCATCATATTATTGCAGTAATCAGCTGTTACGGGTCTTCGACATTCGGCATTATTTGACAGACGACATAATCAAGTCATGGAGTAAGAAGAGTTAGACTAGCACGCGCTAAAACAGTAGAGGAAATCCTCAAAGAAACTTAGCCATCACAAATAACTTAACAGTATCCTCTTATCCCTAAAATTCAAAACACTAACACCAAAACAACCAGAGCATTCCGCTCCGCCGACGGCACCTAGGTGTTACGCAAAGCTGACCAAGCAAAACCAAACTCGTCCAAAACAGGCACGAACTAAATACAAGTCTTGACTCAAAAACTGACAACTACAATAGCGCGCGCTATCGTCTCCTACTATTTTCTTTAATCTCAATTACAGAGTGACATCGTGGACAGTGTCTAGGTACTCCCTCACTCTTGAATTCTAGACTACATGATGGACATCTGTAGTTTTTACTTCTGTTGTATCTTCTCTCACTCATCTTTTCTTACCTTCTCATTCTACAAACTT
>Ga0315279_10000428_pt1 | contig 84898 bp, 67 predicted proteins | sample YL17G06_20_MG_FD_203694 | JGI IMG/M metagenome (GOLD analysis project Ga0315279, IMG submission 203694) | Sediment microbial communities from Yellowstone Lake, YNP, Wyoming, USA - YL17G06_20 | ecosystem: Environmental > Aquatic > Freshwater > Lake > Sediment | place: USA: Wyoming | collected...
GGGCCTGCGGGCCGCAGCCCGAAGGGGCGCGGCGGCGGGCGGGCATCTGCTTCGTTGCCGCTCCTCGACGATGCACACTGACATCGCCTGCGTCGCGGCGCCTCGCATCTGCCCGCCCGGCGCTCGCACCAGAGTGCAAACGTTATTCATTGACAGGCCCTAACCAAGGCATTGACCTCTCGGGTTACATAGCTGCCTTCAGGTCCCTCCACGCCGCAGCGCCTTGTGTCCGTGGAAGCACTGCAAAGCGCACTTTTTTATGGCTGCAGGATGCTGGATACGGTATTCTGAAATCGCTACTCGGGCACGGTGCTTCGGGCTTGATCCCCTGGGATCAAAGGGACCAATCCATGCCATTAGGAGGTGCCCGGGGCTCCGGCCCGCTCTCTGGAGATATGGCTATGCAGGGCGTACTGGAGTGTCAAGGTCAGATCCGCTTCGGTTCCCTTCCCTGGGAAATCAGCGAGCGCCTGGCACAATTCCACGGCAACTGGCTCGAATTCCTACCCGATGCAAATGCAATAATATTCCGACGCGTCCAGCCCATCGGCTGCCCAGCGCTTACAGGTGTCCCGTGTGAACTCATAACCCTGATTGATTCCCTTCCGCCGGAATACCGAGAGTCGATGCCCGGCGGTGAGTTGTCCTTGAAGGACCAGAAGAATCAGATTTTGCGGCTGCTGGTCAAGCAGGGAGAGGTCCACATAAAGTGGCTTCAGGAATCCTGCTTTCAGACGGTTCCCGTTTCCCTCGAGAGTGCCATAAAGGAGGCGGATCCCAACAGAATACGCGTCAGGGGATGGGCGCGCTTTGCAGGATCCTCCGCAAGAGGCGGAGAACTCCAAGCCTTCGTCGACCGCTTCGGAGGTCTTTATCCCGAGGAGGACATGCCTTCCGAATGCAAGCAGAACATGGTCTACGTCCGCTTCAAGGATGCGCACCTGGAACCTCAGGAACTGGTCGCCAAACTGCAGGATTTAGCCGATCCACTCGACTCGCTTCAGGCGGATTTGGAGATCGGCTCGTTTGGCCAGGGCTCCGTCGACCAGGATCTCAGGATCCAGATCGTGGATGGCCGCGTCGAAACAACAAGGCCCCTTCTGCAGCCGTGAAACCACAGAAACACAGAGAGCGCGGAGATTAGATCTTCTCTGCGTCCTCTGTGTCTTTGATTCATATATCGTGAGTCTGAGAATTCTCATCCCACAATTGCTAAATGCAAATTGCAGACCTGCGATTTGTTTTTTCATTTGCAGTTTGCGATTCGCAATTGACTAGTGGCTTAGTGCTCGTATGACTCCGAGATTTATACTCGTCTTGCTCGTTTTGTTTCCCGCGCGAGATCTTTCGGCGCAATCGTCTTGGTTTTCCCTCACTTTGCCATGGGATGACTCTTCAAAAACCTACATCGACGCTTCGGACTTGCTGGTCGACTATCCCGGCCAGGATCCTTGCGGGGTCATCGATGCGCGGGGTTACCTTCGCGCCGGCCCCGACGGGCATTTCTATTTCGAAAAGACCGGCAAGCGCGCCCGCTTCTGGGGAGTGAATCTCACATTCAATGCGGACTTCCCTCCCTGCATCGATGAATCCTTGCGCGCGGGCGAGTTTCCAGACCAATGGGCTGCGGACAAGCTGGCCCGGCGACTTGCCAAGCTGGGGGTAAACGTCGTCCGCTTTCACCACATGGACACTCTCGCGAGCCCAAGCGGCATTTGGGACAATAGGTACTATCCCAACGATACGCAGCACCTCGATCCCGGCCAGCTTAAACGACTCGACTACCTCATCTACCAGCTCCGGCTGAACGGAATCTATGTGAACCTCAATCTGAAAGTGGGCCGCCACTTCGGCAAAGGTGACGGGATCCTCAATCCGCAGACGTTTACGGGGGGACTCGCATACTATCAGGGAGTGGATAACTTCGACCCAAGGATGATCGAACTGCAGAGGGATTACGCTCGCCAGCTGCTCGCTCATCGCAATCCCTACACCGGTCAAACCTACATCGAAGATCCCGTGATAGCCTTCGTTGAGATCGCCGACGAAGACTCCCTGTTCGGAAATTTGCTCAACGACGGCGGATTGAATTACATTCAGGATACTTCCGGCACGCTCCCCGAGTATTACAGCAAAGAGCTGGACTCGCTGTGGAACCGGTGGTTGGCCGATCACTACAGCAACAGATCCGCGCTGGATACGGCATGGAAGAGCAATGAGCCGCCTGCCGACACATCGGACAAGATTCGCAATGGCGGATTCGAAAACGGGACAAGCGAGTGGTCGATATACCCGATCGGAAATGCGCGGGCCAACGCGCGAGTGGAGGCCGGAGCCGGACCCGATAAGAGCGCAGCTTTGCGCGTCGACATCACTTCGGACGGTACCAACTGGCACGTGCAGTGCATCCAGAACGGGCTTGCGATAGAAAAAGACAAATCCTACGAAATCAGTTTTTACGCCAGAGCCGCACTCCCGGGCGAGATAACAATGGACGTAATGAAGGGAGTGGCTCCCTGGAACAATTACGGTCTGAGCAAGACCGTCCAGCTCACAACCAGCTGGCAGCAGTACACAGGGCGCTTCCGCGCCAATGACACCGACGGCTCAACGGTTCGGCCGACCTTCGAACTGGGAGCTCTGGACAATACGGTCTGGATAGACAAGGTGGAATTCCGCCAGGTCGTGCCCAAGGAACTCGGGGCCGACGAATCCTTCGAAGCGGGGACAGTAGTGCGGCCGATGCGGAGTGACCTGGGCACCTACACTTCGGCCCGGATCACGGATCTCTTTCGTTTCTACTCCGCGGCCGTCGAAAACTACTTCGTGGGCATGCGCCGGTTCCTGAAAGAAGACCTCGGTGTCCAGGGACTTGTCACTGGAACTGCCCCCTGGTGGGCGTACCTGGGCGACGTAGCAATCCAGTCCAAAATGGACTATGTGGACGGACATTATTATTGGGATCATCCGTGGTGGCCGACAGGGAAGGAATGGTCTCCCACCGGCTGGCAAATCAGCAACAAACCATGGATCAATGATCTTCAAGAACTCAGCGGTCTCGCTTCGCAGGCTGTGGAAGGAAAGCCGTTCACGGTGAGCGAATTCAACGAAGTCTTCCCCAACCGCTATGCCCACGAGGGTCAGCTGCTCATGGCACTGGTGGGAAACCTGCAGGACTGGGATGCTGTTTATATGTTCGACTTTGCCGGAAATGCGTCCCAGTACGACGAGACTTACACCAGCTCGTTTTTTGATCTGGCCGGGAATCCCACCAAGACCGGGCAACTGCCGATCGCCTCCCGCATATTCCTGCGCCGCCAAAGCGCCGTCGTCCCAACTACCGTAGGGGTCGAATTGAACCGGGACGAACTGGCGCTCGGCTATGCCAAGGGGCTAATTAACGCGTCCAGCTTCCTTGAGTCCAAGGGGCTGGACAGGCGCACCTTTCTTCGGGAACGACTGCGAATGGTGAGTTTTGACCGGACGGATCCTGTCTCGATCGATCACTCCCTCCCATCCGGAAGTGTGACGGCGAGCAATGGGGAACTGCTCTGGAACCGGGAGAACCCACAGGCATCATTCATGAGGGTCACAGGCTCGTCAGTGCAAGGCGCGATTGGGTTTCTAAAAGGCGGCATCGTGGATCTTGGAGACTGGTCATTCCGAGTTGGAGACGCAAGTCCGGACCATCTCGCTGTACTCCTCCAATCGCGCGACATCGCAAGCCTGCGCGAGACGCGCCACATGATTCTCTCGGTCTGGACCGAGTATCAGAACACCGGAATGCTATGGAACGACAGCCAGACTTCGGTCGACAACCGCTGGGGACATGATCCGGCACTCGTGCGGGTAGCTCAGCTCGATGTTACGATGCGCTTCCCTGCCGCGCGCAAGATTTCCATCTATCCTTTGGACGAGAAAGGCAACCGGAAGTCGGCGCTTTCGCTGAATTCGACTGACAGCGGAACTACTGTCCAGATCGACGCAAGTCGGGATAATGCTGTCTGGTATGAAATCGAGCTCAACTCCGACACGGATTCCGCGGATTACTCGGTGCCGGCCAGCGGCGTGTTCCAGCTCTACACCGATCCTTCGCTGGACCAGCAACAGGTTGGATGGCTTCAGATCGAAAACAACAATGGCGGCCCCGTGCGTCCGACGGCGCTGCTGGAATATTCCACCCGGGGAGTTCTAACTTCGATGGTCCGTCTCCCTGCATCCAGCCCAACGGTGCTGGCTCGCGCACCCGTAATTCACAACGCGCAGGTCGATACGGCAATAGCCGTACTCAACAGACAGCCGTCACCCAACCGGGTCATGCTGCGGCTGCTCGACAGCAGCGGCGCTTCGGCGGGAGAAAGCCCTGTCGATTTAAATTCGGGAGAAGCCAAGGCCTTCTTTCTTCGCGAGAAGTTCAATTTGCAGGCTTCCTTCGACGGGCTGCTCGAGCTGAAAGCCGATGCGCCCTTCCATACCATTACGCTGCGAAGCACTAACAACGCCGGCGGCGATTTTTCGCTCACTCCTTATCCGCAGGAATCTGCTACCAGCGGTCCGCTCTACTTCACGCACCTCACGGCGGATCCGTCCTATTCCAGCGACATTATACTTTGGAACTCGCAGGATAAGCCCGTCACGGCCCACCTGGAATTCTTCAACCCAACCGGGCAGCCCACTGCACCTCCAAATCAACCGCCCTCAGCCGACATCTCGCTGCTTCCAGGCCAGTTGCGGCGAATGACGATCCCGCAATCGAGCGCGTCCTTTTATGGCTACGCCCGACTGACTCTACGCTCGGGCGCCGCACTGCCCTCCGCAACTGCGGTGATCACGCGTTGGGAAAATGGCGCTCCGGTTTCAGAAGCCGGTATTCCCGGCACCCCCGCACTAGCTGAGGACACCCTGTTCGTCGCTGAACGGCCGAGTCAGCAGACCGCGTTGGCCCTGCTCAATCCGTCGGCACAAGCGGCCACCGTGGAGCTGCAGATCCTGGGAGCTGAAGGTTCCACGCCGATTCCAGGAAAGGTGCAGATTAGGCTGCAACCGGGAGAGAAACGCGCCTTCTTCCTCTACGAAGTCTTCTCGGGCATGCCGCCCTATCTTAACTCGATGCTGCACATCAAAGCCGACTCCAGCGTTGCCATGCTTGAGTTGCTGGGCCTTGTCAATGAGCGTGGCAATTTTCTAATCGCCGCTCTCACCGGCGAGGCAGTGCATTCACCACTGGCCGCGGGAGGCATTGCCGTGGTGCCTCGTTTTGCCACGGGAGCAGGCTATCGAACGCTGCTTTACCTTTTGCCAGACGAGACGGGTGGGTCACCCAGCCAGGGTAAAATACGCTTCTTTGATTCCTCGGGAACACCGCAGCGCTTCTTCTTCCGCTGAAACATCACTTCATTTTCTACGGCTCCTTTAAGAAAGGGACGGGCCTTTTTACGGTCAAAAATGACGAATGACGAATAACGAATGAAAACAACCCTCGACATGTTCGTCATTCATAATTCATGCTTCCACGTGCAGTTTTGTGTCTGTTTCCTTTTTCAGTCGCAGTGGCGAGCCGGAGGATCGCAGCAGACCTGTGGTGCTTCATAGCAATCGAATTCGACCAACGAATGATACAATGTAATCGCGAAGGGTTCGCGAGATCGAATGCGAATCCGATGAGGTGACAATTTGAGCGAAGAACGCCTGAAAATCGCCGTATTCATTGATTTCGACAATATCGCCATCGGGGTGAAGCAGTCGCTGAACCGCAATTTCGACGTCGGCACCGTTTTGGAAGCGATCAAGGAACGAGGAGAGGTTGTGACGAAGATCGCTTACGGGGATTGGAAGCGAGCCGAGGACTTCAGCCGGGCCATGACACAACATGCCGTCCAAATGGTTCAGCGCAACCTGACGCCCGGAGGAGATAAAAATGGAGCGGACATCGCTTTGGCATTGGACGCCCTGGAAATGGCCTTCACACGCAACCACATCAACGCGTTTGTGATCGTCGGAGGCGACAGCGACTTCATTGCGCTGGTTGAGAAACTCAAGCAGTACGACAAGACTGTTTTCATTGTAGGGGGACGCGCGTTCACAAGCGTCATCCTGCAGAAGAACTGCCACGAGTTCGTCGCCTACGAGAATCTCGTCGGCATTCAGACCGGAGTCCGCAAAGCATCCGGGAAAGCTCCCGCCGCAAGGGCCACGCCTCTGCAAAAATCTCTCCCCTTGCTCCGGCGGGCTCTGAAGGTGCTCGCGGATCGCGAGGTATCACCTCAGCTCGGCCTCCTGAAGAGCACGTTGCTGCAACTCGATTCTACCTTCTCGGAGAAAGACTACGGGGTCAGCACCTTCCGCGAGTTCATGCAGAGGCTGGCTGACGCAGGCCACGTCAATCTCAAGCAGGTAGACCGTAGCTTGCTGGTCGAGTTGAAGGAGCCGGAGACTGCGGCCGCTGCCCCCAGGAAGATCGTTCCCAAGGCGGTCTTTACGCCGCCGGAAGACACCACGAGTATTCCTGCGTTCACGCAAGCACCCCTTGCCGTTCAGAGCGCCGAAGCGGTGCGTTCCCTTTACGAAGTGTTTCAGAAGGCCAAGGGCAGGCTGCACTGGCCGATGTACCTCCGAAGTTTCAAGCAGTTTCTACGGTCGATACAGCCGCCCTTCGACGAGAGGCAGTACGGTTTTTCGAGCATTTACGATCTAGTGCGACAGGCCCAGCGCGAGGGCCTGCTGCGCGTGGAGCGCAACCGGCAAGGCATCCTGCGCATATTCCCAGGCGAACGGTTCCCGGCCGCGGACGATGAAAAGCCCGAGGTTACTCTCGAATCTGTTGAAGCAATCCCGTTGGGGCCGGCACCCGCTGCGCCCAGCGAGATGGAGCCCGCTCCGGCTCCTGAGGCAGAGCCGTCTGTTGCCGCCGAAATCCCGCTCGTGTTCCAGGCTGAATCGCCTGAGGAGCCCGAGCCGGTCAAGGAAAAGCCAAAGCGCCGCCGCCGGGCAGCGTCTGCTTCGACCATAGCGAAGCAGACGAGAACAAGCACTCGGAGAACCAGATCGAGGAAGAAGAGCGAAGGAATATAATAGCGCAACAAACCACGGTGGTTGCCGACACAGTTGCATTATAATATCGGCTTCTCGGTGGTGCTCATCTTGCAGTTGGACTTATACTGCGAGGAGTGTCAGTCGAGCATTATGGTAGGGGGGAACCGAAGGGTTCGCCTGAGAGTACTATGAATCTGACTTGGATTTCGGAAAAGTCCACCGGCCTCGTGGCCATCGTCATCGGGCTCGGTTTCCTCGGGATTGCATACTTCGACGCCCACTACAGATACTTCCATCTGGCAGTGGCGTTGATTGTACTGTATTTCGGGTACAAGCGGGTCACCCATCAAGAAACACCCTTTGAGAGGCGCGAGCGAGAGCTTCGGAGGCGCTTCCGCTGAACTGGCCCCAGCAAGGATTTTCCTCGCCGCAGATCCGCGAAGGGATGGGTTCGAGGCAAACGCCAGACAGGTAGACGAGAGCCGGCGTAGGCCCAAGAGCGTGGCTGCGGGGATGGGTTCTTCCTCCCCTAACCCGGACAAGCCGGAACCAAGGAAGGATCGTGCCCTCCGAGCATTTGTGCCGATTCCTGAGTGCCATCAGCCGTCAGCTTCTGGATCAGAGACGTCAGCATTCGCTTGATCTCGATCACTCCCCCAGCCAACCGCCCATAGTCTGCTTTCGCCAGCAGCTGCAGATCCCGAGCCGATAGAAGGTGGTACTCCAGTTCGCTCGACGACATCAGCACGGGCATCCGTCACGTACAGGATCAAGGTGCCCTTGAATGTCGAGCGCGGCACCAGCTGGTGGAGGAAAACGGCCACCTGCCGGTTCGGTCCCAGCGGATTTAACTGCGGGGGAAAGATGTCATCCGCCACATTGCCACTTTGATCCAGCGTGATCAGTCGGACATTGACGCTGTCGGTGTTCGGATTGGCAAGGGCGAAGCCTGTGTAGCGGGCCTGGCTGTCATTATTGTCTATCGGAATGGTCCCATATCCTATGAGCGGCGAGGAAAGCACACCCACCAAAGTTGTCAAAGTGCCGGCAGGACGGTACTTGTACGTCGACACACCGTAGATGTTGCCGATCTGATACTCGATCCTCGCCCATCCGTTCTTGGCTGGATCAGATGGGTTGAGCGGAGTCACAGTGATGGTCTTTATCGTCCCCGGCTGCAAGAAAAACGATAAGGTGCTTCCGACGGCCTCGACACGATCGTCAGGAGCCGGAGCCGCCGGAACCCACTGCGCAGGAGGGAGCGCGTCCCGGCGGCCACTGCTTTGTTCACTTGTCCCTCGCAGGCCTCTCGTATAGAATGGCGCTGATGCCTTATTAACCTTTGAGACCAAACATCATGGATAAAAATCACTTAAACCTCTATCGTCTCTCTTTGGTCTGTCTTTCGCTTCTCCTCCTGGCCTTGCCCGCATTATCCGCAGCGAACTCCCTCGAGATCAAATGCCAGGATTCGGCCGGCAATCCAGTTGTCGCGGCAACTGTCCAAATCCAGCCTCTTGAAACCCTCAAGTGGAAGGGGGACAAGAAATCCGACGCCAAGGGAATAGCCCTCTTCAACAAGCTCGATGACGGCGCATACCGGATACTGGCGCGCAAGGAGGGTTTTGCGCCCGCGTTTTACGAGTTCGCCGCAATGAAAGGCGGCAGTTCGCAATCAGTCACGCTGAAATTTGAGCCGGGAGATACCCAGAAAAAGCTCTATTTTGAGGATCCGGCTCTTGGCCAGAAGGCATCCGATCTGCTTAACGATGCCATTGCACAGCTCAGGTCCAACAAGCCTCCCGACGCTGAGAAACAGCTCAAAGCTGCCTTGGATATCAATCCCTCAAACGCCCTCGCTCAGTTCTATCTGGCGATCACCTATATCCAAGAGGAAAAGTGGGACTTGGCTGAAGCAACATTGCAGTCCACCTCCCGTCTGATCGGGATTTTGAGTTCGTTGCCAAAGCCCAAAGATGCCGCGCAACCAGCTACCTATGACGAGATCGGTGCGAAAACCAAAGAGATTCTCGCTCAGCTCCCCTCTATGAAGATCCGATCCGAAGGTAACAAGCTTCTGTCCGAACGGAAATTTGATCTCGCCACCCAGAAGTACGTCGAAGCGCTGAAAACCCAAACGAATGACCCCGATCTGTATTACAACCTTTCGGTTGCCCAGGCCAATGGCCGACACTTCGACGAAGCGATGCAGAGCATCGATAAAGCCATTCAGCTGAAATCGACGGAAAACGCCTATGCCGACCTGAAGAAAAAGATCGAGGCCTTCAAGGAAAATGAAATCCTCAACAAGGCACAGGGACTGCTCGATGAGGGCAACAACCTTGCCCAAACGAAGGACTACGCTGGTGCCCTGCCAAAGTATGAAGAAGCCCTCAAGATGGTCCCGGCTAACAAGCAGGCCGTGATCCTGATTCAAATTGCGAAGGCACACGCGCAGCTGAATCATTACGATCAGGCGCTTGGGACGTTTAAAAAGGCGATCGAGCTGGCACCCGAAATTGCATCCTACAAGACGGCACTGGCGCAGTTCTACATGAAGGAAAAGAAGTACGATGAGGCGCTGAACATCTACGCGGATGCGAGTGCAGCCGGCAATCAGCCGGTGGATCAGGTATTGTTCAAACTGGGTCAGGCTCAATCCAACCAGGATAACGCCGAGGTCGCGCAGCTCGCCTTCGAGAGAGCCATCAAGGCCAACCCGCAGAACGCCGAAGCCTATTACGAGCTCGGCATGCTCCTATATCAGGGCAAGAAGGCCGACAAGCAGGCAACGGAAATGATCACGAAATACCTGGAGATTGGTAAAGACCCGGCACACATCGACAACGCGAAGACGGTGCTGGTCGTTCTGAAAAGGCGGATGAAGTAATCTAAGAATCTCCGAATCTACCTGTTTTTCGAAGGGCGCAAGCGAACCTTGCGCCCTTTTTGTTTGTGGTCCGTCAAGTGTAACCACAGAGGCGCGGAGCGCACAGAAAACATCCTGCGTACTCCTTGCGTCTGCGGTGATTACTTTATCAGATCACTGAACTTGACGAGCTTCGCCTGATACTGACTGGCGAGCGTCTTAGCCTGGGCCTCGTCCTTGAAGGCCAGTATGCCGCTGTTCTTGGGGGTACTGATCCGGTCGGACTGCACAAAATGCGCTTCTTCCGCTTTGAGCCATTTCTGGCTCGGAAAATCCGCCACATAGTAGGCAACGATATTGTTCTTGCCCACCTTCGCGGCGTGCTGGATCATGCACGACATGTCGTCGAACTTGCGGACAAAGCGATCCTTGGTAACAAACTCCGCTGCGAAGTGCTTTTCGGTGATGGGAGCCTTGCAGCGCACGCATGTGTCTCCGGTGACGATGTCCAGGGGTTTGATCTCAGCTGTCTGGCACGCGGACAACAAGACGACCCAGAATGCAAGCAGCCCGGTTAAGGCAAACCCGAGTCTCTTCGACCTGACGAGGTGGCAACAACGGCTCAACTTCGACAACGACTCATGCGTTTGAATCGGTTGGCTAAATCTGTTCATGGATGAACCTCACACGTGTCTACCTGAAATTATCCCTGGAATACATCTGCGTAAATTTCCTATCGGCCGAGTCGCCCCGCCGATAAATGCAGTCGATGTTCCTAATATGCACCCATTATAAGCGATTTTTTTCACAATGCCACACACTCCCCAACTTTCCTCGCCTTGCCCAGGCAAGAGCGCTGAAATCACAGCGCGGCCGACGTCCTCCACCAAGATTCACAGGAACTTGACGTACTCCGCTACATGCAAAACGTTTTCCGCCGGGGTCTCGAATGGCAGTGTCCCCGTGCCCAGGCACACGTTCGCCCGCCCGCGCACAAGCGCCAGCACACGGTCCACCTCCGCGCGGATCGCCTGCCACGGTCCCCGAACGAGCACACGCAGATCCATGTTGATGCGAACTCGGATTTCTGTGCACTGCCAGATACAGCCCATGAAAGCCGCCTGATCGGTTTCCACGGGACAGATGACGTAACGCGTGCCGGTTGACAGCAGGTGGTGGAGAATCGGAGCTGTGTTTCCACCGATGACGCAGGGGACAGGCTGCCCCAGGATCGCCCCGGCCCCCTCTATAACACGACGGAGGGGAGGCAACTCCACGGCCGCGAACATGTCGGGCGACAGCAAGGGCGGCGCTGCCGCTGACTCAAAGAACGCGACCCCCAAGCCGCAGTCACGAACTGCCCGACAGAAGTTGATCTGCCCCTCGGCAAGGTGAAGCAGCGCGTCGCGCACGCAGACAGGATCGCCGACAGCCTCGCACAGCAGGGTTTCGAACCCGACCAGGGCGCAAGCAATAGAAAAGGGGCCGCTCACGGGGACGCGGACATCCGCGGACGGGAATGTCCGTGCGATTCGCTGCGCCGCCTCGAGCATCATGGGTATGCGCCCCGCGCGCACGGGATCATAGTGCGGCAGCCGCCCCACTTCCACGACCGATGCATACGGATGGGTTGAAATAGCAGGGACGGCATTCCCCTCGGGTTGGGTCACAATCGCGCCGTAGGCTTCGGCCTCGAGGTTGTAGATGTCGATCCCAACTACCACGGGACTGTGGCGATATCGACGAAAGGCCTCCGCGTGCCCCTGAAACAGCAGCTCTCCATTGCGCGACACCTCCCGCGGCGAACGTCCGATCAATGCCGCCGCGTGCTCATAGACGGAAGGTGTGAAATCCATCTCGCGATACCTCCCACAGTGGGATACTGAATCGGTTCCACCGTAGGGGCGGGACCTGTGCCCGCCCGTTCGGCTCGGAGGGCGCCATCCACTGGACGCGCTCAGTATGCACCGAAGAGAAGAGATCAGGTCCCGTCTGGCAGCCGGGACCTACTGGGCGCCCACAGGTGGCGCCCCTACAGATATCTGCTCAATGAGTGCATTAATCATCAAATCTGCATGGAGAACCAAGCCAATCCCGCAAATTAGCCGGCGCTGCCTGCTGTCCGAGCGGCGCAGGATCTTCCGGCTCGGGTTGGAATCGGTATTAACGCCACAGCGGCCGCCCCGGCTACAGCCATCGCGGCAAGCAGTGCAAACCCTCCGAAGTAGGTACGGTGCACATCGTAGATCCGGCCGACAATCACGGGTGCGAATGCCTGGGAAAGCGCATCGGTCGTGAGAATCAAACCCATGAGCCTTCCGAGCGATGCGACACCGAAGCACTCCGCTGTAATCAGCGGGATCAGCATGTAATCGGCACCCATGCCGAAGCCGAAGATGAAAGCGAAGAGATATATTGCCCAAGGCCATGCGGGTGCACACAGCATCGGAATTCCGACAGCCACCATGGTGCATGCCGCCAGCATCACATACTTTTTCGGAAACCGGTCGGCCAGCACTCCCATCACGAGACGCCCGGCAATGCTGCTGATGAGAAGGAAGCTGGCAACCCTTGCCGCCTGTTCGGGAGTGTACAGCTGGTCTCGAAGGTGCAATTGAAGGTGCTGGATAATCCCGCCGACTGAACCGATGCTCATCAGGCTTGCGATCAAAATCAACCAGAACGACCTCGTCCTCAGCGCTGCGCGGAGAAGAATCGGCACAGCCGGCGCCGTTGCACTTTTCGAATCGGACACTCGATTTCCGTCGGGCACGAGGCCGAGATCCCCGGGCCGGTCCCTGATAACCATGATCGTGACCGGCACCAGCAGGGCGAAAATGATTCCCGCCACGGCCAGCATGGCCGTTCTCCAGCCATAGTGTCGGATCAGGTACTGAGCCATCACCGGGGCTACGGCGCCGCCAACGCCGATTCCGACATAGGCGATTCCCATTGCCCGTCCGCGCAGGCGATCGAACCACTGAGATACGAGCACCTGGTTCGGGATGGGTCCTCCCGATAAGTAACCCACCGTCGAAAGGAAATAGAAACAATAGTAGGTGGAAAGCGACTGCATGCCGGCGAAGCCCAGGAAAGCCAAACCGGCTGAGGAAAGTCCAGCAAGCAGGATCCGTTTCGCTCCGAAGCGGTCAATCAGAAGCCCAGCGAAAATGCCGAAGGCCGGACCGATCAGGGCGATGCTGAAAAAAAATCCCGCCGTAACCTGCGCGCGACTCCATCCGAACTCCTCGATCAAAGGCGCGTAGAAAACGGGAAATCCGTAATAGACGAATCCGACTATCACGAAGAGGATCAGGAAGGATCCTGCGACAATGCGCCAGCCGTAAAACACCATGCTTGGTATGTGCTCTTTGACGTCTTCGTGGTTTTCCTAAAACAACGAACAATCAACCAACTAGGGCAAAAAATGACGAATGTAGAATGACGAATGAAAAACCGAGGGAGGTATTCGTCATTCGTCACTCGTCATTCGTCATTCTTCATGGGGTGTCGGGGACGACAAACGGAGGCCGGTATTCGCGGCGAAGCATTCTGTTGGCCTCGTCATCCGCGACGAAGCGCTCCTGCCTCGGATCGAAGTTCAGCGACCGACCTAGGCGATAGGAGATGTTCGCGAGGTGAACGAGCGCTGCCGAATAATGGCCCTCCAAAATGTCCCCGTTTGCCAAAGACCGATCGTTGGCTCGAATGGCGTCGATGAAGCTCTGGTAGTGATTCCCCAATCCTCGTCCGCTCGGGCCGGGCTCGAGTTTCTTGCCGAGGAACGTCTTCCAGTTATCGACGTCCTTCGTCATGTAACCTTTCGATCCATAGAAGATGTTGCCCACCGTGTTTGCGTCGCTGATCATGTAACCGCCTGGGGCACTGGCGTTCTTCACTTCGCCGACCCCGCCCTCTCGATGCGTGATCCAGCCGCGCACTTCGAACTGGAGTATCTTCTTACGATCTCCCCCGCCGTCCTGATTGTCGAACTCGAACAGGGCCATGAGCACATTGGGCGTCTGTTGGTCGTCGCGGAACATAAAATGACCGCCGACGGCGCTGACCCGCGTCGGTAGCGTGACGCCCAATCCCCAACGTGCGATATCCATTTCGTGGACACCCTGATTCCCGATATCCCCGTTTCCGTAGTCCCAGTTCCAGTGCCAGTTGTAGTGGAATCTGTTCTTATTGAAGGGCCTGAGCGGGGCGGGACCCAGCCAGAGATCGTAATGAACGCCGGGCGGAACCGGCTCGTCCTCGAAGTGACCAATCGTATCGCGCCACTTGTAGCAAAGGCCCTTTGCCAAGTAGACCTCGCCGAGCCCGCCGCTGCGGAGGAACTCGATCGCGGTCTTCGCGCACGGGTTGCTTCTCTGCTCCATTCCGTGCTGAACGATCACCTTGTATCGTCTCGCGGCTTCAACCAGCTTTTGGCCTTCAAAGAACTCGTGGCAAACCGGTTTTTCGATGGTTACATGCTTGCCTGCCTGCATTGCCCAGATCCCGGCCAGCGCATGCCAGTGATTGGGCGTGACGATGGTGATGGCATCGATGTCTTTGTCTTCGTAGAGCTCCCTCAGGTCGGTGTAAGTCTTCGGTTTGGGTCTGCCCTGGCCCGTGAAATGCTTCTTGATGATTTCTGCAAAGAGGTTCTCGTCGACATCGCACAGAGCGGCCACCTGAACGTTCGCCAATCTGGAGAACTCCGATATGTGGGACTGTCCCATCCCTCGAATCCCAACGACGCCGATGCGTACACGCTCGTTCGCACCGTGCCATCTGGGATAATTACCCCAGAGCGGGGGCGCCTTCTTGGCGGCTAGAGCTCCCGTCACTGCCAGTGTCAAGAATTTTCGTCGTTTCATGTCGTCCACCATCGGGGATTGAGCCTACAGTTCGAGTCAAAGATCAGAGCCGGGCCGGTGCCCGTTCTGGTGCCGTCAATCCTGTTCAGCGGTTTGAGACTGCTCCGCGAGACCGGCTGGCGGCATGCGGCTATTCTAGCTTCCTGCGATGATTTTGTATAATGAACTCCCGCCTCTTACGATTGCGTGATTTCTTCCAGGAGCCTGCGATAATAAACGTAGTTATTGTATGGGACGTCTTCCCGGACACGGCCGTCGGCAAGCGGGATGTAGCCTCCATCTGCCAGCAGACGTGGAACCTTCTCTAGAATTTCCCGCCGGATAGCTGCCTCACCTTCTCGCACTTTGTCAAGGTCGATTCCGCCGATAAGCCGTAGTTCGCGTCCGAACTCCCTGCGCAGGTCGTAATAGTTCATGGCCTTCGTGTTGGCCTCAAAGGCCCAAAGGCAATTGAACCCGTACTTCACAACAGCGGGCAGGATCAGTCTCGCGTTGGCCCATGTCATGAAGATAACGGTCTCGACTCCGTTTTGATGCAGGACTTCCAAAATGGGCCGATAGCTCTTCAGAGCGAACTCCTCGAACATCAGCGGGGATACGAGCGGCCCATGATTGTCGCATAAGGGTTCCGAAAACACCGCGGCATCGACCTCGACCTCCTTCAGCACTGTGTCGGCAAGGCGGGCGGCAAATTCTCCCTGGATTCGCATGGTCTCCAGCGCCACCCGTGGTTCGCACGCAAGCCTATGGATCGCATCCGAAAATGTCCGCCAGCCATCAACTCCCAGGGAAAGAAACAGGCCGTTGCACACCGTGAGCATGAGCGGGTAATCACGGCTCTGCCAGAGTCGGACGCAATCTGGCCAATTCTCCGGCAGGCGGCCTGCATTGGCTGGATTCAAGAGCTGTCGAAAGGAATCTAACTCTGAAGTCGAGGACGGCCAGACAGAAGGTTTGGGACGAGGCTTCAGCTCAGGTTCTATCCATTTATGACGATCAAAGCAGAACAGGCTGAAAAGATCCGCATGTGGAGGCAGCCCTTGTGTGTGCCACACTTCGAGAACCTCCGCTCGTATGCCCTCCTCAAACAGGGGCACCCGATCCGCAGAGCCGTACCGCATGGTCTGCCTGAATCTCTCACGGCTGTCCATGACCTCTCAGGCTACCACCACGGAGACACTGAGGCCACGGAGAAACAATCTCCGTTCCCTCAGTGTCTCTGTGGTGTCCGGTTAGGAGCTGAGGCCGGATACGACCCACTCCGGCAGGTCCGAGCTCAGCCAGTCCGGAATCTGCCGCCATGTGCGTAACGAGCCCAAGACTGTGCCGTAGTGCTGCAGCGTGTGGCGCACCAGAAAGCCTTTGTTGAGCTGATCCGGCGTGATGTCGAGCTGCTTCCCGGCCTGGCCGAAGGTCAGCAGGTTGACGAGCTGAACGCTGGTTATGACCGGATCTCTGTCGTCGATGATAGGCTTGGAGACAGCTTCCCACGCCTTCTTGATGGGTTTAGTTACGGAGGATGTCATCCCGAAGGTAACACGGTCGGCAATGTCGAAGCCCCAAGCGACCGGGTCGAGCGGCGCGTTCACAATCCTGTCGGGACGGTTGGAAACGAAGGCCATGCGCACGCGCGTCTCGCCTGTGTCATATACCCTGAAATTGATGGTTTGGAAGGCCCCCTCAAATTCGCCCGGGCCATAGGCGAAAGGCCCTCGCTCGGGGTTTTTAACGAAGGAATAGCCGAACCCGTATTCGCCGATCACTCCGTTCCGCGGAGTGTCGTTGATCGTAATGAATTCGGGCCTCAAGAGCAGGTAGCTCTCCTCTTTGAGCGGCAATTGGAACTGCGGTCCATCCAGGCCAAAAGGTTTGAGTGAAACGACGAAATCGAAGATGCAGAGGTGCAACAGGACCCAGTCGTACTTGCTTCCAACCTCACGCAGGTCCACAACGGCGTTCGTGTTCTTCGCAGGAAATCTTCCGATGCGGCCCGTGGTCCTCGACTTGTAGAAGTGCTGCGCAAACTCCATACCGCTGCGGTGAATCTCAGGTTCAGTGCGCCAGCTGAACATCTTCAGGTAAGACGGCACCGGATTCGTCCCCGAATCAGGTATCCTCTCAGACTGGCGATAGTCGCTAATTCTGAGGAAATAGCGCAGGACAAACTCTCGGATTTGCTCCTTCATAGCCTGTGCCGCACGAGCCTGGCCCTCCGCTGTTACCTTGGGACGATCGTAAAAGACCTCGTCGACGACGCCCATTGCCGGCATGGTTGTGCCGTCATCCAGCGGGGCCTCGCCGAAAAAACCGTAACTATGGTCCAACCTGCGGTACGTTTGCACGGTATCGAAGCGCTGAGTATAGGTATTGTTTGCATCCGCCTCTTCCCACCACCTCTTCAGCGCCAACCCTTTGGCGTGAAACGCGTCGGTGCTGTCGAGAATCGACCTTTCATCCGCCGACAGGACAGTCCCATCCTCAGTCTCCAAAATCTTTGTGTCGATCATCGTCGTCATCCTAGTTGTTGTACTGAGATTCACCCGAGACCAGCTGGACGACATGTGGCTGCTCGAATCCCGCGCATGCCGACCCAGCGACTCGATAACTTTATGGGATTAGCGCCTCAGGAGCAACTGTAAAAAAGAAAAGCCGGCAGCAGGCAGTGCACAACCCAGATGTTGTTTCTTTCTGGGCTGTTACTGCCGGCTACCGGCTTAGGTTCCAGCCACTGCGCCGCGCCAGGTGAGAACTTCCCCCTAGGCGCACGCCGAGAGTTTTATTATTCTTATTGCTTCCCCGAACGGAGGTTTTAAAGCAGCCGGCAACACCAGGTCAGTAACATCGAGAGAGAGGAAACAACCATGACATACACTGCGAAAGACTACTCAAAGCTCATTGGGATGGGGGGCTTCAGCGAGGCTCTTCTCAAGAACCACTTCTCCCTGTACCAAGGTTACGTGACAAACACGAACAAGCTGATCGACACGCTGGACCGAATGCTGAAGGAGGGTCAGACGGGAACTCCAGAGTTTGCCGAGTTAAAAAGGCGGCTGGGCTGGGAATTCAACGGAATGCGCCTGCACGAGTACTACTTCGAGAACCTCGGCGGCAGGGATGGAATCCACAAAGACGGAAAGCTCGCCGCGAAGCTTGCTGTCGGCTTCGGAACATACGAAGCCTGGGAGAAGGATTTCAGAGCCACCGGGGCTATGCGGGGCATCGGTTGGGTCGTGCTCTACCAGGACGTCGCCAGCGGCAAGCTGATCAACTTCTGGATCAACGAGCACGATGTCGCTCATCCTGCCGGATGCAACCCCATCCTGATCATGGACGTGTTCGAGCACGCATTCATGCTCGATTACGGCCTCAAGCGCGCGGACTACATCGAAGCCTTTTTCAAGAACATCGACTGGGCCGCCGCCGAAACTAGACTGAAATAAAGGCAAAGCCGTTCGCAAACGCGATACTAGTCAATTGCGGATTGCGGATTGTGGATTGCGGATTAAAATACACTCAAATCCGCAATCCGCAATCCGAAATTCGCAATCGTTTTATTCGCGACGTTCTATTTGCTGGTGATAGTTCGGATATGCCGGCTTTTTGTAAACAGGCGACGGATTTTTCTTGAGCATTTCCATCACGACCTCGACGGCCTTTTCCAGCTGGGGATCATGGCCTTCCCGCACTAGCTTCGGATCCATCTCCACTTCGATGTCCGGGGAAATGCCCTTGTTTTCGACCTCCCACTCTCCTTTGAGGCCATAGATGGCGATTCTCGGTGCGGTAACACCACCGCCGTCCATGAGCTGCGGATAATCGTAAATGCCCACCAGCCCGCCCCAGGTGCGCGTTCCAATCAGCGGGCCGATTCCGGCCTTGCGGAAATACCAGGGCATTGCGTCGCCGCCCGAACCCGCGAACTGATTAATGATCATGACCTTGGGCCCGTAGATCGCACCTGACGGGCTCGATTGGTCCTCCCCTTCGCGCGCCATTATCAGGCTCATGACAGGGCGGCGCAGGTGATCGATGATGTAGTCGGCGAGGTCGCCGCCATGATTGAACCGCTCGTCAAGGATAGCGGCCTCCTTGCCGACCTGGGCAAAGAAGTATCGATTGAAATTGGTGTATCCGCCGCCTGCGGTGTCAGGCAGATAGATATAAGCCACGCGGCCGCCCGTCATCTCATCCACCCTGCGGCGGTTCCCCTCGATCCAGGCCAGATTCCGCAGCGCAAATTCGTTCTCCGCCGGCACAACGGTCACTTCGCGAGAGCCTGATCCGTCGGGATTGGGTCCAACTTTCAGCGCTACCTGCTTGCCGGCGGTTTCCTCGAAATAACTGTAAATGTTGTCGGAGGCTCGCAACTCGCGGCCGTTAACGGCCAGCAGATATTCGCCTGCAACGACGTTCACGCCCGGCTGTGTGAGCGGAGCGCGCAACTGCGGATTCCAGTTTTCGCCGTCATACACGCGGGCAAAACGGTAACGCCCGTTTTCGATCTGGTAGTCGGCCCCCAGCAGGCCGCCCTTCACCTTCTTGGGCTCCGGCAGATCGCCTCCGCTCATGAACACGTGTCCGAGGGTGAGATTCCCAAGCATTTCGGTAAACAAATAGTTCAGGTCGTCGCGGCTATTGATGTTGTCGAGAAAAGGTGCATAGAGTTTTTCAGCCGCATTGAGGTCGAGGCCGTGATGTCCGGGATCGTAGAGGAAATCCCGCTCGATGCGCCAGACTTCGTGGTACATCTGTTTCCACTCCGCCCGCGGTTCGACGTACACTTCCATCTCAGCCAGTCTCAGCGCTCCCTCGCCCGGTTTGGGAGCCTGGCCGGTGCCTGCAATAAACCACTGTTCACCCTGCCTGTAGAGCATCTTCTCCCCGTTAGCAGAGATGATGAATGCTCTGATGCCCTCTAGAAGCTTGTCCGTCTTGCGCGTCTTCAGCACGAACTTCTGCAAGGTGATTGAAGGAGGACCATCATCGGAGGCCACCGGGGGAGCTTCCGCAAGATACACTTCCCCTTCCTTGCCTGCCTGGAGTCCGACATAGTTGCGCGCGGGAATCGGCAGCGCCAGGATGCGCTGGCTTATTCTCTCGAAATCAATCTGCACCTTGACAGGTTCCTTCTCCTGGCCCTTTTCCTTCTCGGACGCAGGCGAGGCTTCGCCTTCCTTCTTGGCCTCTTTCACCTTTTCCTCGTCGCTCTCCGGAGCCAGAGGAGAAGGAAGGTCTTTCTTGAGGACGACGACGTAAGCGCTGCGCGTCACAGGGCGGTTGAGGCTGGACATATCCAGCCAGCTCGCTCCGAGTCCGATGTCCGTGCTGGCCGTAAAGTAAAGATACTTCCCATTCTTGTCCCAATCTGCGTAAAGCGCATCGCTCATACCATCGGTGACCTGCGTGCTCTTGGCGGTTTCGAGCGAATAGACAAACGCAGCGTGCAGGTGGCTACGAAGCTGTTTAGTGTAAGACAGCCAGCGGCTGTCTGGCGACCACATCGGGTTGAGGTTGTGGAAGGGGCTGTCGTACAGGTCGGTATCCACACGCACCGGCACTCCCTTTTCCAGGTCGACGTACCAGATGTTCAGCCGTTTATCGGTGTAGGCAATCTTCTTACTGTCGGGCGCCCAGGTCGGAGAGTAAAAGAAAGACGGCGGATTGCCCAACTGGATCTTCCGCACTGTTCCCATTCCGCTCTGGTCGCGGATGTGCAAGGCATATTCGCCGGACTCATCCGAAAAGTAGGCGAGCGATTTCCCGTCGGGCGACCAAGCGGGATCGCGGTCGGCTACCGCCGGGCTATTGGTCAGATTGCGGATGTCCCCCTTTTCCGCCGGCACCGTAACGATCTCACCGTGCACCTCAAAAATGGCTCGAACGCCCGTGGGAGAAATGTTGGCAGCCAGGATTCTCTTGGTGTCGAGCTTCTCGAAGTGAGGCCGCACCTCGGGAAAGTCACCGGTCACCCGCACGTCGATTTTGCGCGCACGTCCGCTTTCAGTGTCCAGAAGGTGCAGCGAGCCGAATTGTTCGTAGACGATGGCTCCCGGACCGGCGGACGCCGACTTGAAATCCAAGCCTTCATTGTGAACCACTTCCTTGACTTTTTTCGTCGCAGTGTCGTAAACGAACAAGCTGACAGGTCCATTGCGGTCCGACAGAAAATAGATCTTGCTGCCCACCCACATGGGATTGAAATCGTTCGAGTTGTCGCGGGGTATCTTGTCGATAATGCTCGAATCGGCAAGGTTCACAATCCAGATCTTTTTGGTCTGCCCTCCGCGATAGCCCTTCCAGGCTTCCTGCCATTGGAAGTTCGGGACGTAGGCCAGCTTCGATCCGTCAGGAGAGAATGAGCCCTCGTCCGCCATCGGCAGCGGGATTTCGGCGGGAAAACCACCTTCAGCTGGGATGGTAAAAAACTTGCCCGGATCGGAATGACTGCTCCGGTTGGAGAAAAAGAGAATCCGTTTCCCGTCCGGCGTCCAGCCAACGGCGACATCCGGACCGGGGTGATAAGTGAGCCGGCGAGGCTCGCCTCCCGCCGCAGGAACGACATAGATATCCTGGTTGCCTGCGTACTCACCTGTGAAGGCGATCACCGCACCATCGGGTGAAAAGATGGGTCGCATTTCTGCTCCGATTCCGTTAGTCAGCCTCCGCGCTTCGCCGCCGTCGCGGCCGACAATCCAGATGTCGCCTGCATAGGAGAACGCCATATGCGTGCGGCTCACAGTCGACGTACGCAGCAGAAATGGTTTTTCGCTCTGAGCCTCGGTAACATACGCCGCCGCGAGTGCGAACATTACGGCCAAGATCGACTTGAACATGCTGATTCCCCCTTTCCAGTGGAGTTGCTCATGCGTCCATTGATGCGCCACCGCCGATGAAGATGGGCGATCCGCTGCTGATCCTTGGTGATCTTCGTGTTCCTGGCGCCTTGGTTTCCTTTTAAAAACCACACACAAAGACTCCAAGAACACCAAACCTAGAATTTTCACGGGAGCTCGAGAATCCGAATCTCCCCATTTTCAGGAGAAGCGCATAGGTCTCCGTAAACTCTCTGTTTCCGTGCTGTTATGATATCGCACTTGTTTAAGAAGAGGTCTGATTATGACTGAAGCGGAAGGTCTGCAGATCCCAAGGCCGCAAAGGAAGAATCCAAGCAGGAAGCCGAACCGGGCCAGCATCATGACAACGAGTCATGAACTAATAAAGATCTCCCCGAGTGTTGCCGCTTCCGATCTGACAATTCCGGCCGGTTTTAAGGAGAAAAAGTAGCGCACGGACCGTTGGAGTGCCCGTTCCTAGCGCCATCCGCGCCGATGGTGATCGTGTCGTTTGGACTGGTTCCAGGGTGATCGCCATCAGAGTGGGGACATCCCTGTTAGGGCTTTCATGTTAGGATCGACTTGAGTGGGAGAGAGCAACTACTGTTGGCCGGATGCAAACGCAAGTATTGCCCATCCGCTCCGGTGGTCTGCTTTCACTCAGACCGAGACACTCAGAAGTTCAATATCAAGACCCCAGCGCTCACTGGCTGCCATTGTTCCACTCGCCTACCCGGCGCTACTGAGCGACCGCGCCCCAGTTGCGCCGCTCGACGAAAGTGGGAGGCTCGTACGTCCAGCCGCGCCGGAGGCGCCGCTCCTCGCTCCAGATTCTGAAGCGGAGGAACCCACCGGAGATTGCTCCGAGCACGCGTGCCTTCAGGCGAAACTCGCCGTGAATCTCCTCGCGCACGGCTCGAATCCTCTGTGCCAGCTGATGATTGCGGTTCCGAAAATACTTCTCCATCGCCCAGACAGCTCCCCCGAACGTGATCGAGAAGAATCGGACTTCGCGGCGAAATCGCTCCTGCACTCTCTGTTCTGGATGATTCCGGTGGCGCTTCCAGCCCTGGAGGAGCGTACGTGTCATGCGGAGGAGGCTGGGACCATTCAGTTCGAAATCGCGCCGAAAGGCGCGCAGTAGAAACTCACCCGACTGATCGCGCGAGATAAAGGGATGCCGGAAGTTGAAGCGGGACTGGCCGTGGATGTCCGCGGGATCCGCATCCGGGTGCAAGGTGCCGCGCTCCTGGTGTTCGGCGTACAGTGGCGTGCCCGGAACCGGCGTATAGAGCATGAACTGGTGAAAGTCGGTGTTATGGTTGATCGCGTGGTTGATGGCGTGGTCGATGTTCTCCGGCGTATGCGTTTCGAGACCGATGATTGTCGAGCCGAGCACACGGATTCCGTGAGACTGCAGGTCCTTAACCAGACGCTGTGTCCGGGTTCCCTGCAGCTTGGAATAGCTGCTGTCCTCGCCTTCCAACCCCATCCACAGCCAGGAGACACCAAGCCCAACGAGTTCTTCCATGGAGTACATCTTGAGCGCGTTGGCAGACGAGAAGACGTATAGTGACCAGGCTTTCCCGTTCCGGCGCATCAGCTCCAGCAACTCCAGCGCGCGGCGCCGGTACAACAGAAAGTTCTCGTCCATCACGAAGAATGAGTGCACCTTCAGCCGATCTTCGAGACTGCGCATGATCTCGAACAGCTCTTCGCCCGACTCGTAAAAGTTCTTGAACTTCCCTTTGCCGCCAAAGAGCGCCGAGGTCGAGCAGAAGTTGCAGCCCATGGGGCAGCCGACCGATGGGATGACCACCGCCGCAACGTCTCCCGGGTTTTCGCGCAATGGCACTCCCATGATGCGGCCGCCGAAACCCGACACGATATCCGGGTGGACAACGGGCTGGGAGTCGTCCTCCCCGAGGAAGCGGCGCATCCAAGATACGCCCTCGCCCCGCACGATGTGGTCCACGTCAATCTTTGTTTCCAGACCAGACAGGTTGGAGATGTGCCCGCCCACCACGATTGTGCAGCGCGGCTGGTGCCGGCGGATCAGCTCACACATCTTTTTTACTTTCCCGATGTTCATCACGATCGAACTGATTCCGATGATGTCGTACGAGTGTTCGCGGATCTCCGCGATGAAACGCTCGAGCGTGGGAAAGTCGAGCAGTGTGGACGGCGCCGATATGTTGGCTTGGATCATCATCAAGCCCCACGAGCGGTGAAACATGCGCAGGGAAAACGGCCCCTGCACGCGCGTCACCTGGTTGTGATAAAGCTCCATCGGATTGATGGAGCGGCTGCCGTACTCGTCGTCTTGCGCGTAGGGTCCGAAAACAGATGTCAGCAGAATGCGCGCGTGCGTGCCTTTGGGATGCTGCAACTCACTCATTCTCTTGCCTACTCCAATCACACCTCCACCCGCGTAACAGTATGGTCCCTGCGGAATTCTGCGAGCGTAAAAGAATTGTAATTGCGCCGACGCGAAGGATCTGCTCTGAATTGCCTGCTTTCGGCTCTATCTAGCGGAAATTGCCTGGCGCGCTTGGATGCTCATCCCTGACCGAGGGTTCGCAGAAAAGGGGGCTGAGCAGATCGATGTTTTACTTCACCTGAGGAAGATGACAGGCACACCTGGGTAACGCATCTTGGGACATCCGGGCGAGCAGTACAGTCAGTTTGGACTTTCCGCTGTCTATTTCTCAGCCTGTCACCGATTTGTATTCGCCTGCAGCTGGATCACAACGCGGCGGCCGTCATAGATGGGCTTCACGGTCCCCTTCTTACGGATCTGTTCGATAACCATATCCCGCCGCAGCTTTCCTGTATTCACCACTTCGACCCCCTTCAAGGCATATTCGGCGAAGTAGGTGTTTGTTGCTCCGGTGTAGACGCGATCGTCATCTACCGGCTGACCGGCGATAGTCACTTCCGTAATCGCGCCGTTCTCCAGTCGATAGCGAAGCCCGGAAACGGCAGGACGTCCCCTCCGGAGGATCTCCTTCAGCTGGGGACCGGTAATCTTGAAGGTTACGACCTTATTGTCGAACGGATCCATCTCAATCATGTCCGCACGCGTGATATTGCCCTTGATCAGCGGCGCCCGCACGCCACCCATGTTTTCGAACTCAATTTCGGTGCCGGTGGCCTCTCGAATCGAATCGGCCACGAGATTGTACGGAGCCAGGTCGTCGCCTCGCTCGCTGAAGTCATCTGCCGCCATTCCAATGACTTCACCATAGCGGGCCGCAATCGGTTTCCAATAGCGATCGACGGCCGCCGCAACCGCCTCGTCTTCAGGGATGTCCGGCGTCACCGGAACAAGGCGCGCACGGTAGCGCTCCACGTGCCAGATGCCACGCTCGTCCTTGTCGAACAGCAGGTCGAGACGCCCCAGTTCCCCTCCCCACTGGTGTGCCTGCACGATGATGGTTCCATTAACCTCCTTCGCCTTCAGCTCATCGGAGCGCCACACAAACTGACCGGAAGGAAGGCGCGAGTGCGAGTGTCCCCCGACAATGACATCGAGTCCCGGCACAGCTGCTCCAATCTGCTCGTCGACCTCCTCGCCAGCGTGCGAAATGGCGATGACGACGCCGGCCCCCGGGCGGAAAGAGTTCACCATGCGCTGGGCCGTTTCGATTTCTCCCGAGACGGTCACCCCCTCTTTGCCTGCCTGGTATCTACCTGCCTCGCGAGTCACGAGACCGAAGATCCCGATCTTAAGCAAGCCCAGTTCGCGAATCACGGATGCCGGAGCCAGCGGCTTACCGGTTGAGGTCTCAATGGCATTGGCACAGAGCACCGGATATTTGAACATCCCAAGGAGCTTCTTGAGGGTTGAAAGTGGATTGTTGAACTCGTGGTTGCCGATAGTGCCGAAGGTGTAGCCCGCGGCATTCATCGCCGCGATGTCTGCCTCGCCGTGGTATTCGGTTGAGAAGGGAGTGCCATCGGAAAAATCCCCCGCGTCGATCAGCCATACCGTCGTGCCGCCGCGTTCGAGTCCCTCACGCAGGCGCTTGACGAGCGTGGCCCTGCGAGCAATCCCGCCGATATCCCTTCGTACTTTGAGCCCTGTGAGTTCTGATCCAGGAGAAACAACGGAGGGATAGCTGAACGGCAGCAAATGACCGTGCGTGTCGTTGGTATGAAGAATAGTCAGCGAGACTTGCTGCGACAGAACGAGTGACGGCAGCAGAAGGAATGAAAGCAGGATAAGAACAACCAGTTTATAGGTTCTCTTCACGTGGCCTCCCTTGTGGCACGAAGCATTTCAGCAACCGGCATTTCGGGGACAGCGGTTCACTTCCCGCGGCTCAAAAAACGAGAGTCCAAACCCGTGTATCTTAGCATGACTAATCTGCTCGTCGATGATCACCACCACTCCTGGACTGAGATTCCAAGTACGAGGGTCCATAATTTCTAGGTAATGTCAGGTCAGGAGATCTGAAACACTCATACGCCTGGAAAGAGGTCCAGAGGGTCATGTCCAGTCGTGGGGGACTTCAGGACTCGGCTTGCGTTCGCGGTTCAAGAAGGGGGCCGTTCTCCGGGTTGTCGCCGGTCTCTTTGCTGATCATGGTTATAAAGGTCTGCACTATAGCCCGATCGAACTTGCTCCCGGCATTGGATCTTAGATGGTCAATTGCCCCGAAATCTGTCCAGGCCTCGCGTTGAGGACGGTTCGAGCGTAAGGCGTCCCAGTTGTCCACGATAGCAAACATTCGCGCCGCGAACGGAATTTCCTCGCCTTTCAACCCGGCAGGATAACCACTGCCATCCCAGTGCTCATGGTGATAGCAGGGGATGTCCATGGCAGTATCGAGGAATGGGATTTTAGATAGCAGTTCCCGTGCCAGGAGCGGGTGGCGCTGCATCAGGCTCCATTCCTCAGGATTCAGATCACCGGACTTGAGGAGAACGCGATCAGGTATCGCCATCTTTCCAATATCGTGCAGCAATGCCCCGCGGCGGATCGAATCCAGCTCCTCACCGTTATAGCCGAACTCGCCGGCGAGCATCGTGCAAAGCCTTGTTACCCTCCGGCTGTGTCCCGCCGTTTCGAGGTCGCGGTACTCCAAAGCCTTCGCCCACCCTTCGAGAGTCAGGTCATAGGCCTGCCTCATCTTTGCCTCGGAGGCCTTCACCTGCGCGAGATTGCTCTCGTCGTTCTGTATGATCGTCCACACGACAACGCCCGATGCAACCATGAGGGCTGACATCGTGGTGAAATCAGCTATGAAGTTGGTGTTGGAGGTGGTGACAATGCGGCCGGTCCTTTCAAGCCAGGCGACAAGGCCGAGGGATGCGATGCTCGCTGCGACGAAAGACCGAGTGGATACCCTGCCAAAGAGGAGACTGCCAAATACGATGAAGGCAGGATATGCCATCACTCCGGAATCATGAATACCGTTCCCGTCTATGAGGTTGGATAGCAGGGCAGCGTAGGCAGCAACCGAGACGAGCAGGCTCGCATGGAGGTGGTCGCCCCGCTTTATCAGCCACACTCCCACCAGGCAGAGGAGAACTGCACCAAGGAGTGCCCAAGCAGATATCCTGGCTCCGACTGCAAAATCCACAATTGCCAGCAGACCCGACGTGTAGATAGCCACCCACATCACAGTGGATAGCGTTTTTTCTCGCTGCTGAAGCTCGTAGGGTGTCATCTCCGGACTACGGAAATGCCTCTTGAGGTACCTGAGCATTTCTTACCTCCATACCAGGTTTATGTGCCCTTCCCCGCGGATCCTGATTCGAGGCCGACGAAAACGCATCTGCGTTCGTGGTTTCAGGCAAATCTATCCCAACCCGGACAAGCCGGAATCAAGGAAGGATCGTGCCCTCCGAGTATTTCTGCCGTCTCCTGAGTGCCATCAGCCGTCAGCTATCAGCTTTCAGCTTCGAGGCAGTCATCAGCTTTTTTCAGCCGACAGCTTCTAGATCAGGTACGTCTGCGCCCCAATTTAGGTATCAGACAGCTCCTGACGGCTGAAAGCTCTTGTCCGCTGCGGCGCAGGCTTAGCCTCCAAGGAACCAGAAGTTGGATCCTCTACGAATGCGCGCCTAAGCTGCCACTGGCGCGGCTTTCAGAGGATCGCTCGAAAACTTTTGCCCGAAAAAGCACAAATCTCACGAGCAAGGGACTAAGTGGAATCCATCGGCAAGCGGTGGTAAATAATTATATCCGGCAATGGTGGCCGCTGCGGGTAGCTGGAGTCCTCAACACGTCTGAAATAGTCCTCAGTAGGCAATCCGATCCCAAAACTGTTCGCGACCTGGAAGTCCCGGATCTCATCAGCACTAAACGCCCCCACGAGATGGGCGGATCAGGATGCCATTACTCATGCCGCGGACAGTCGGTCGTATTTCTCCGTGACTATCCGGTAACACTCACACGTCCTGGCTTCCATCCCTTGGCGGTCGAGGATCCTGATGACACTTCGTCGGTACCAAATGAGTCCTGCTTCCTGCAAGGCTTCAGCGGTCAGTGTGACGGGGGTGCGAGAAGCGCCCACCATGTGAGAGAGGAATTCGTGGGTGACGGGAAACCTGTCCGACCGGGCACAATCCTGACTGGTTAGCAGCCAGCGGCAGAGCCGTTGTTCCAGCGAGTGAAAACGGTTACAGACCGCCGATTGACTGACTTGGAGGTGCAGCACAAGCATGTAGTCCAACAAGAGCCTGGAGAGTCCCGCGTTCTGATGGAACTCGCGCCTGAGCGCATCAGTTCTGATTCTCATAGCGTTACCAGGAATCTGCACAACTCCGCTGTAAAAGATCCTGTCCTCACCCAAGGCCGCTTGAATTCCCATGACCCCTTCGCTACCCACTGTACCAACTTCAACGGTCGCCCCATCCCCAGTAACGGCCACCAAAGATGCCATTCCGCTGTTCATGAAATACGCATAATCGATCCAGTTGTCGGCGTTATACAGAACTCGGCCCAGAGGCAGCCCAACAAATGCGAGATGGGGGAAGATGCGTTGGAACTCCCCTTCCGGCAAAGCCAATAAGATTCTGTTTTTAATCTGGGAACGGACTGCGGGAAGCCGTGCATGGTTGGGCATTTGTGTCACCTCCTTGGCTGGGTAGCGTCGATGCCCATGACGTGGAAGCACAGCGGCGCCATGCAGTTAATGCAACGCTACTCCCCTTGCGACTCCAGAACAACGAAATAGTGAAATTGGGCGTCGCCCGTTAGTCTAGAGGGGAATTCGTGATAATCCCCGCACTTGCTAGGGGATGAGCTGCCACGAATTACACGAAGGCTCGGGAGGATTCGATTCCGATCAAGATATAGAAAACATTGTAGCAGACGCGGTTGACGAGTTTATTAGCGCCTACCTGTCGGTAAATCTGAGGTGAAGGAGATCATTCGTCGCTTGCGTTGAGCAGGCAGGATTAGGCTCTCGCTACGGAGTTTCCAGCAACCGCGGTATATGCCCCGCCGGCTAATGTGGCTTGATGGTTTCCGAGGAGACCTTGACCTTCCTGGGACTCTCGAGGCTCTCGAGCATCAGCGACCCGAGGTCGATAACCCGGATCGTGTCGTCGTGACTGAGGAGTTTCAGCGAGTCCTCGAGCATGTGCATGCAATAAGCGCAGCCGGTCACGATGGTGTCCGCTCCCGCTTCGCGCGCCTGCTTCACGCGTAGGTTGTTGATCCGCTCGCCCTTCCTGAGGTCCATCCAGTAGTGCCCGCCGCCGGCGCCGCAGCACATGCTCTTCTCGTGGTGGTTCTTCATTTCAATCATATGCGCCTTGGGTATCGCTCTGATCACCTCACGCGGCGAGTCGTAGATCTTTTGGTAACGGCCGAGGTAGCAAGGGTCGTGGTATACGTATTTCCGCTCCGCGCCGAACTTCGGCATGAGCTTGCCGAGCCAGACCATTTCGTGCAGAAACTCGCTGTGGTGGACGACGTTGAAATAGCCACCAAACTGCTTGTACTCGTGCGCGAGGACGTTGTAGCAATGCGGGCATGACACTATGAGAACCTTGAACTCGCGCTGCTTGAGAATCTCGACCTGCTCCTTGGCGATCTGCTGGAAGAGCATCTCATGCCCGATGACGCGGGCCGGATCGCCGCAGCACTTTTCCTCCACCCCGAGGACACCGAAATCGATTCCGCACTTCTCCATGAGCCGACAGAGATCCCTGGCGATCTTCCGTTTCTGCGGATCGAAGGTCGCGCAGCAGCCGATCCAGTAAAGGACATCGACCTTCTCGCCAGGGCCGACGACCCGGATCTTCATCTGCGAAATCCAATCGACGCGATCGGACTGCGGGCCAAACGGGTTTCCATGGGTCTCGATCATCTTGAGCGCGCGGGCAGCGTCGGCCGGCATCCGCCCCTGGATGAGTACCTCGTTGCGGCGGATCTCCATAAGCGTGTCGACGTGCTCGATGAGGCCCGGACAAACCTCCATGCAGGCCGTACAGGTACGGCAATGCCAGATGAACTCCTCGTCGAAGGCATTGCCGACGATGTCGCTGAGTTGCGCGGGCTCGCACTCATTGATGTCATCGAGGGACTTTTTGAGGCGGGCGATGAGTTGCCGGGGCGTGAATTGCTCTTCGTGCGCCATGTACGCCGGGCAGATCTCCTCGCAGCGGCCGCAGGAGATGCAGGCGTCCAAGTCGAGGCGCTGCTTCCAGGTGAAGTCCCCAGCCTTCTGAACGCCGATCTGAAGCTCTGCATCGCTCTCGGCAGTCTCCATCATCTTCTCCAGGTCGGCGCGCTTGAGCTCGCCGCGCGGCTCGAGTTTTGAGAAGAAGATGTTGGTCGGAAGCGAGAGCAGGTGGACGAATTTTGTGTACGGGATCAGCGCAATCCAGCTCATGGCGAAAACCGTGTGAATCCACCAAAGCACGGAGTGGATCGCTCTTCCAGTCCCTTCGCCCGTACCGGCGAAGATAGCGGCTATCCCCCAGCCGACTGGCGTGAGTCCCTTCCATGGGTCGCCGATGACGGCGATACGCAGGCCCTCGGTGAGATAGCCCGTCACGATGATGCAGGCGAGAAAGAGGAGGACGAGACCGTCGGCCGGCGTGTTCGGGAGTGTCTCCGGCTTGCGCACGTATCGCCGGTACGAGGCCATCCCGATGCCGACGAGAACCAGGACACCGGCGAGCTCGGACGCCACGGAGAATAAGACGTAGACATACCCCCTGAAGATATTGAAGCCTGGGCCAAATAGCTTGCCGGCGTCATATTGGAACATGATGACCACAGTCGTCACAAACAGGACCGCGAACGAATAGAAGATAAGGCTGTGGAAGATTGCCGGGAAGGTCGAGTTGCGCACCTGCTTCTGCAGGAATATCTCGCGGAAGAGCACCCGGAAGCGCTTCGCCCAGTCAGCGAATCGTTCCTTGTCGTCCTTCCCCTGGCACCAGAACCGGACTCGCTGGTACATGCCCCATGCGAAAACAGCCAGAGCAGCAATGAATAGGATGTACATCACCCAGCCGTGGGAGATGTTCCACATCAATGGGCGAGTCGCTTCAGAGAGGGGGGGCATAGTGGTTACCTCAGCATTTGTATAAAAGGAGGACAGGCACCTTCACATCGCGACAAATGACGAATGACGAATGACGAATGACGAATAAAGGCAGCTGGCAGTATGTTGTCGTTTTGCTGATCGCTGCTTTCTGCCTGCTATTTCACCAGGTGCGCGAAGTGTAAATGGGCAGGCCGCTTCACCCGGACTTCAACGGACTCCTCGCGCGTCACCACCGGCCGTGCAGGCTGGGGTCTGGAATGCGCGGGGCCTGCAAAGCGGCGCCGGCATTTCTGGGAGACGCAGTCCCACATGGTTGTGGCAGCCTCGAAGCTTATGCCGCGCCGGTCGAGCTCCTTGAAAAAGGGCTCAAGAACCGCCATTGAGCGGGAGAGCGCCCAAACGCGTTCGCAAAGCACCATGTCGTATGGCTTGTCGTAACCGAGCAGCGCCTGGATGCCGGGGCGCATGAGGACGTCTTCGTTATACATTTCGTCCTCGAACCATCCGATGATTTCGATGTCGTTGTCCGCCGCATACTGTACGATAAGTTCTACCTGGCAGCTGCGCTTTATGACCTCACCCGTGCGGCCGAGTATGATGTCACTCACGTATGCGATTGCCTTTTTCATGGGAACCTCCCCCGGCCTTCCCGAGCAACCGGCATGCCAGATCTCTAAGTAGTTGAAATGTAAGGATTATTCTTTCCCATCGGCAATCTCGCGAGGAAAACAGTATGGGATTTCTATACACGCAGGCTGATCGCACCAGCGGATGATTACGAATGTAACTTATTGATAAATTAGTTTATTATAGTATTTGAGGCTCAACCTTTTGCCGCGGAGAGATGCATTTCAGAAGTCAATACATGTATGAAGAAATGATACAGCTATGACCGAGAACATCCGTGGAGATCCGTGGGAATCTGTGTCCAAAAATAAAAGGCACCGATTTGCACGGATTTACGCCCATCTCAGATCCTCCCTCGCTGCGCTCCGACGGATGCCCCTCCGCACCCGGCTTATCCTCGCATTTGTAATTCTGATCATCAGCTCGGCATCGGCGACGATCATGATCGGCAGCACCGTGTTTGGGAACAAGGTGGACGAGCTCGCCCGCGACCTGGTCACCCTATACACGAGGCTTGCCTCGCAAGTCCTCGACGCGCGTCTCGATAAGATGCGCCTCGTGGCTCGTGACATCGGTTTCCGGTACGCTGACGGCGGCAGCGTGCTCGCTCTGGGACAGATGGCGGAGGCCGAAGTACCGCTCGACTTCCTTTTGCTCCAGGACCCGCCGAAGGCTCCGGCGCTCCTGCGGTTCCATGCCGGTCCCGGCACGGCGCTCGAACCTGCGCTGTCGACCCTCTCACACGATAATGTTGCCCACCTCCTCCACGGGTCCCTCGCGCGTGCTTTCGAGAAGGCAGTGAAGGAGAAGGCACCCGTCGCAGGGATGGCCGCGGCCCCAGGCAAGGAGGTCGCCCCGCTTACCGGCGATCCCGCGACCGGCGAACTGTTGCTCCTCGTCGCCGCCGCTCCGCTTGCGGAGACGGAGAGCGGCGGGGTGCTCATGGGCTATATCCTCAACGGTCGCACCGACATGCTTGAGAAGGCACGGCGCATGGTCCCGAGCCAGCGGAATGAGGCTCTGGTCGTGGAGGTCTACATCGGGAACCGCCGCATCGCCTTCACCCAGGGGGGCAAGGCGATCAATCCCAGGGCTGACGCTAAGGTGGCTGAAACGGTGCTCCACAGGGGCCAGCCTTTCGCCGGAATCGCCAAGGATTTGGACGAGAACTTTTATGCTGCATACGTCCCGCTCAGGGACCTCTCGGGCAGCATAGTGGGGATGCTCGGCATCGGCGACAGCGAAGACGTCGTGGCGGAGATACGGAAGCGCACGATCACGTTGTTCTCCAGCCTAATTGCAGGCGGGATGATCTTCGGGTTTATCATGACTTTCCTCTTCTCGGTCTGGCTGGTGAGCCCGATCACCCAGCTCGCCGAGGGCGTGAGCCGCGTGGCCGCGGGCGACCTCGACTATAAGGTGCGGATCGAGTCCGACGACGAGCTCGGGAAGCTCGCCCGCGCCTTCAACCAGATGGTCCGGGCGGTCAAAGAGCGCGACCACAAGCTCCGCGAGATGACCGCGAGCCGGCTCACGCAAGTGGAGAAGCAGGTTTCTATCGGGCGGCTCGCAGCCGGGGTTGCACATGAGATCAACAATCCGCTCACGGCGATTCTCTCGCTCTCGAGCCTGTGGTTCAAGAAGATGCCCGCTGAGGACGCGCGGCGCGAGGACCTCGAGATCATCGTCAAGGAGACTGCGCGCTGCCGCGAGATCGTGCATAGCCTGCTGGACTTCGCGCGCGAGCGCCCCATCGAGAAGCGCGTGGTCGACGTCAATGCCATCGTCCGCGAGACGCTGCTCCTCGCAAACAAGTACGATTCGATGACGGATGTGAAGGTTGAGCTGAGGATCGCCGGCATCCCCCTCACGGTGAACGCCGACGCCAAGCTCCTTCAGCAGGTCTTCATCAACCTCCTCCTCAACGCCTCTGAGGCGACCGGCCGGGGCGGCGTGGTGCGAGTGGAGACTGACGAGGACTCGAGCGGGGGCTTCGTCCAGGTAAGAATTGTGGATTTCGGCAAGGGGATACCGAAGGAGCACATCAACCGGGTCTTCGAACCGTTCTTCACGACCAAAGGAACCGGCAAAGGCACCGGGCTGGGGCTCTCGGTCTCACTCGGAATCATCCAGAAGCACGATGGGGTAATCGAAATAGAAAGCGAAGAGGGGAAAGGCACCACCGTGACGGTGCTTCTGCCCCGTGTCGGAGAGGCGCATCCATGACGGACATAGAGCACCGCGTCAAGGGTAGAATACTCGTCATCGACGATGAGCGGAGTGTGTGCATCAGTTGCAGGCGTATCCTCGAGGACGAAGGGTACGCGGTCGAGTACACGCTTTCGGGTCACGATGGGGTGGCGAAAGCAGCCGAAAGGCACTGGGACATCGTCCTGCTCGACCTCCTAATGCCCGACCTGCCCGGGATGGAAGTGCTCGCTCGGATCCACGCCGGGCGGCCGGACCAGACGATTATCATCATCACCGGCTACGCGACGATCCAGACAAGCATCGAAGCGATTAAGCGGGGCGCGTTCGATTACATCCCCAAGCCGTTCACACCCGAGGAGCTCGCTCTGTCGGTGGCCAAGGCGCTCGAGGACAAGCGCCTGCGGAGTGAGAACGAGTACCTCAAGGAAGAGCTCTACAAGGTCCGCTCCGTGGCGCCGATCGTCAGCCGGTCGAAACCGATGGAGGAAATCCTCAACCAGATCCTCAAGATTGCGCCGTCGGACTTCACGATAATGATCTACGGCGAGTCGGGAACTGGCAAGGAACTCATCGCTCACGCCGTTCACGAGAACAGCGCACGCCGCGATAAGCCGTTTGTGGCAGTGGACGTGTCGGCGGTAACCCCCACCCTTGTCGAGTCCGAGCTCTTTGGGCACGTCAAAGGTGCGTTCACCGGCGCCGTCCGCAGCCGCCCGGGCTACTTTACCATCGCCGACGGCGGCACCCTTTTCCTCGACGAGATCGCCAACATCAACTATGAGCTGCAGGGAAAGCTCCTGCGGGTGCTCGAGAACAAGCGCGTCCGCCCCGTGGGAAGCGACAACGAGCAGCAGGTCAACCTCCGTCTCATCGCAGCAAGCAACCAAGACCTCTTCAAGCTCGTTCAGGAGGGAAAGTTTCGCGAGGACCTCTACTACCGCCTCAACGTCATCCCTCTCACCATCCCGCCCCTTCGCAGCCGCGCCGATGACATCCCGTTGCTTGCCCTGTACTTCCTCGAGGAGGCGCGGAAGAGCTCGGGTACGCGGATTAAGGGATTCGCCACCGAGGCGATGGCCAAACTCATCTCATACCAGTGGCCGGGAAACGTGCGCGAGCTGAAGAACCTTGTCGAGCGCCTCATCGGGACAGTCGACACCGAGCTCGTTAGGATCGAGCACCTGCCCCCTAAGATTTCGGGCGTGGGCCCGGCGGCACACGGCATCGGCCCGGTCCCCGAAAACGTCGTGGAGCTCAAGGAATCGAAGCGCCGGCTTAAGGAGAGAGTCTACGAGCAGGTGGAGCGCATGTTCATCTTAAACGCCCTTGACCGGATGGGATGGAACATCACACAGGCCGCCGCCATGGTCGGAATGCAGCGCACCTACTTCCACGCCCTCATGCGAAAGTACGGCATCAAGAAGGGCGAATGATGCCCAATTGCAGATTGCGAATTGCGAATTGTAAAAATCAAATGGGCAATCCGCAATCTACAATTTACAATTCGCAACTGACTGATTTCTCCCGTGAAAATCCTCCTGCTTCAGTGAGGACGGGCTTCAGCCCGTCCGCGTGACTTCATCAGGTGAAACAGTCATTGAACGCCAGCACCTTCAACTCAGCTAGATACGAGCAATGATTAGCCCGGTTCTTTCTTGGGGCTATAGGGGCGCGGGCTAAAGCCCGCCCCCACTGTAATAAAGGTTTTTTCATGCGCAGTGGCACACCACCGCTGCATGAGCAACTCCCGTGAAAATCCTCCTGCTTCAGTGAGGACGGGCTTCAGCCCGTCCGCGTGACTTCATCAGGTGAAACAGTCATTGAACGCCAGCACCTTCAACTCAGACAGATACGAGCAATGATTAGCCCGGTTCTTTCTTGGGGCTATAGGGGCGCGGGCTAAAGCCCGCCCCCACTGTAATAAAGGTTTTTTCATGAGCAGTGGCGCACCCCCGGTGCATGGCCAACTCTCATGAAAATGCTAGGTTTGGTGTCCTTGGTGCTCTTGGAGTCTTGGTGGTGCGGTTTTTAAAAGGAAACCACCAAGGCACCAAGGACGCAAAGATCACCAAGGATCAGCAGCGGATCGCCCATTTTCATCGGCAGTGACGCGTCAATGGACGCATGAGCAACTCCTATGAAAAAAGCGGAACGGGCACCTTACTGGAGTTAAAAATGACGAATGAAGAATGACGAATAAAAATAACCGCTGAGGCATTCGTCACTCGTAATTCGTCATTCATTGTCCCCTCCTGGAGTAATGTGATCCTTCCTATTTTCATTATCGGCGGTGAGCCGCAGGATCATGGAAACTTCGTGGTGAGGCTCTTGGAAGCGGGCGCCGTCGAGCTGCTAGTTGTCATTTAAATTCACGTGCTTCCGAGCCAGTTCTCGCCTGGGATCCACCACCAGCCACGCGCACGATCCCACCACGCTGAGGGCCGCCGCCGCAAGAAACGGCACCGTCCATCCGAATTCTTTCGCAAGAAAGGGGGTCAACAACGCGGTCACTGCTCCGCCGATTTGGCCGCCCATATTCATCACACCGGAAACCGACCCTGCCGATCGGCCGGCCAGATCGGCCGTGACCGACCAGAACGAACTCTGCGATAGGTACAACGCTCCCGCGCCCCCCGCCAGCACTATGCTTGCCAGCCGTGCATCCTGCGCCTGGGTCCCGAGCGCGAGGAAGACCGCCGAAAGGGCAATGCTCACGGCCGCAATGCCACAGCGGCCTATGCGCTTTCCGAAGCGCTTCATGAGGCGGTCGCTGATCCACCCGCCCAACGGCGAACAGGTCGCCATCGCCAGGAAAGGAAGCATCGCATAATACGAACTCGACACCAGGTTCAGCCCGCGCACCGCGTTGAGGTAAATAAAGAACCAGGTAAAGAAGATGTAGGCGACGTAGCCGTAACAGAAATAACTCAACGTGACGGCCAGCACGTCCCTGCTCCCCAGGATGGTGCGCCAGGGGAGCGCTCCTCCGGCGTCGGCCCCGGGTGCCGCTTGAGGCAATCCTGCTCGAATGTAGGCTGCCTCCGCCGGACTTATCCAAGGGTGCTCCTCGGGCTTGTCGCGAGCCAGCCAAAGCCAGATGGCGCCAGCGACCAGTCCGATCATTGCACTGATCCAGAACGACCACCTCCAGCCGTAATGCGTAAGGATATAAGTAATGAGGGGAGGTGTGATCCCCGCGCCTGCGCCCACGCCGGCAAAGATCAGTCCGTTAGCCAGGCCGCGCTCTTGGGATGGGATCCAACTGGCTACCAGCCGGTTGGAAGCGGGGAAAACCACCGCCTCACCCAATCCCAGGCTGAAGCGCACGGCCAGCAGAATGATGAGCACCCCTGAGATGCCCGCCGGCACTAGAGCCGTAAGGGCTGTGAACAGCCCCCACCAGACCGTCCCAAGCGTCAGGATCTTCCGGGGCCCGAAACGGTCTGCCAGACGGCCCCCCGGCGCCTGGAACAAGGCATATCCCAGTACAAAGGCACTGAAAACCCATCCTAATTGGATGTTGTCCAGATGGAAATCCTGCTGTATCGATCGGCCGGCAATAGAAATGTTTACACGGTCCAGATAAGAGATAGCACTGATCGCAAACATCCAGCCGATCAGGACCCATCGCCACCCTCCGCGCAGTAGGTTCAGCATCTTCTCACGCCCCCTCGCTTTCCACAGCATCTCGCTAATCGAATTGCGCCGCAAGAACGGCCGATCCTATCACGGAAAACCAGGGACATCCCACCCGTTTCCCAAATTTATATCGCCGGCAAAACCAGGGGAACGGGTGGGACATCCCTGATTCTGCTCTACGGTGTTGTCCCTCCGACCGAGCCGGTCTACAATCGCTGCATTATCTAAGGACTGAATCATGAGACACTCTCGATACTTCTACCTTTTCGCTCTCCTCGCGGCCTTCGCAGCGTCCCTCGCCGCATACGCGCAGGACTTCCCGAACGCGGAGATCGGCAACGGCTTGATTCAGGCCAAGCTGTATCTTCCCGATCCCGCAAAAGGCTATTACCGTGCCACACGCTTTGACTGGTCCGGCGTCATCTACAGCCTCCAGTACAAGGGCCACGAGTACTTTGGCCAATGGTTTGCGAAGCCCGACCCACTGCTGCACGATTCGATCACCGGCCCTGTCGAGTCCTTTGACAACAGCGGTGGGGGGCCCGGTTATGCGGAAGCCAAGCCGGGCGGCACCTTCGTCCGCATCGGTGTCGGTGTGGTGGAAAAGCCGGAGGAGGCTTCCTTCAGCCCATTCCGCACTTACAAGGTACTCGATGCCGGCGCATGGAAGGTTAGGAAGGGTAAGGACTGGATTGAGTTCTCCCAGACACTCCGGGACAAAAGTGGCTATGCCTACCTCTACACCAAGCGCGTCAGCCTGATCCGTCGCAAGCCGCAGTTGGTCATCTCGCATACCCTGAAGAACACCGGTTCGAAGGTCATCGAAACCACACAATTCAACCACAACTTCTTCATGATCGATCATCTGCCCAGCGGCCCCGGCATCACTGTGCGGTTTCCTTTTGAGCTGCGAGTCGTGCGCGACTTTCGTGGTTTCCTCGAGGCGCGCGGCAGTGAGCTCGTCTTCCTCAAGGGTTTTGAAGGACAGCAGAGTGCTCAGAGCCTCCTGGAGGGCTTCGGGCCCACCGCCCAGGATTACCAGTTTGCAGTTGAGAACCAGAACGCCGGCGCCGGCGTGCGCGTCACCGGCAACAGGCCCATTGTCAGACTGAACTTCTGGACTCGAAAAGAAACGGTCTGCCCTGAACCTTATGTGCAGATGCGAATCCCGCCGGGCAAGGCTGAGAAGTGGGAGCTGCGGTACGAGTTCTACACGCTGAAGAAATAAATAATCAGAGGGCAGGCTAGAATAGCATCTCCCGGAAGCCATCCTGGCGCCGAAGGCGGCCTGGATTTATACCTCCAATGGGTGTGTTCTCAGCAAGGTGAGGGTTTCAGGCAAGTACTGCTGGATCCCGGTGCGGCGAGGACTAAAAATCAACTGCTTGACTACCAGGATAATCCTGATCTGTAATTGAGAGTAGAGCTACGATTCGGACTTAGTGGCAGAGGAGGGTTATCATGAAAAAAGCCCTGTTGTTCGCCGTCACCGTGTTTCTCTTTTCCGGTGTCCTCTGTGCCCAACAAAAGAAGGATCTCGAGATTACAGGGAAGGTATTGTTGGACAAAATGAATTCGAGCAACGCCGGCGATAACCGATGGGCGCTTGGCTATGTCACGGGGGTCTTCTGCATATCTCGGAAAATCGATCTTGTTCCTGATGACGTAACGATGAAAAAGGTCCGAGACGTTGCCAAGAAGTATCTTAAGGCAAACCCCAAAAAGCTGAATCAGCCGGCAAACGACTTGCTGGAAGAAGCTTGGAAGAAAAAATTCCCCGTCGAGAAAAAGTAGGCGTTGGCGCTGGTGCGTTGCGATCCATTCTCTATCCAAAGCGGATGCGAGGCCTTGGGATTCTAGTCTGCACTGCCGCGGCGAAGTTGCCACGGCTGTAACCGAGTTCAATGAAGGCAGGTGATCAATGGTCGACGTCAGATCCAACTGGGAAGAACTGAATCCCAGCGAAGCGTTCTCGCACATGTTCGGCCTGAAGGTTCCAGGGGGATGGCTTGTCTATGTTGACAGGAGAGATAGCGAACCTTTGCCTGGTTTTGGCGAATTCCCATACACCGCGGGTGGACTCACCTTCTACCCGGACCCGAATCACGAATGGGATGGAGGATCCTTACCTTCAACAAACTGGTAGGCGAAGCAGGAGGTGGTGGCCAAGCCCCTCGGGCTTCGACCCATGCGGAGTTTTGCGACAGAAACCAGCTGTCCGTTGGTTCATCGGAGTTAAAAATGATCAGGCGTGCGCTTCTATTTGCTCTGCTCAGTTCTTTTGCATCCTCTACGGCCTTCCCTCAATCGGCTTCCTCCATCAAATTTCGCGTTGCCCTTAAGATTTCAGGCGACTCTGCAATTGCCTCTGAAATTGAGGGCTGCATTAAGGAGGAACTGAGCTTACTCAGCAATGTTGATATCTCAGAAACCAAACCCGATTACACCGTCAATGTAATTGCCATGGAGATTGTCACTAAAGAGCGAGTCCCCATGGGAATCGCCATCACGTGGTTGTCTCTATACCATCCCAAAGGATTCTTTGAGGACTGCAGCCTTGTCGAGGATTACCGCTTGCTGACGATAGAAAAAGAGGATATCCGAAGCAATTGCCAAAAACTCGTTGAGCGCTTCAACACCAAGTCTCTCGAACCGCACCGAAAGGTGTTCCAGAAACCCAAACCGTGAACAAAGGGGAGGCCGCGGAGCTTCTCGGTGTTTCCGTTCGGATCCGCTGGAAACACACCGTAAAGAATCCAAAGGCACGGTCTCAGGCGTAGGAATAACGGCGATACCTTGGATCCAGCCGGCGACGGCATGTTCAACTCTGTTGTCAGTCATTTTCCCCAGCTCGTGATATCCGCATCCTCCCCCTGCCCTCCTTCAATTCCATCCCGCCCGTAGGAAAACAGGTCGTACGCACCGTGTTGCCCAGGGCACAGATAAACATAAGGGCGGTTCCATGGATCTTTTGGAACTTCCGCCCTAGATAGGTACGAACCCATCCACGATTCCAGATTCCCAGGTCTTTGCACGAGAGCGTCAAGTCCCTCACTTGTGGTTGGATATCGGCCTGTGTCCCACGAGAAGAGCTGGAGCGCACCCGTTAGTTCCATTATCTGGATCTTTGCGATTTGAGACGGTCCCTTTTCCAGGCGGCGAGGCACCGGACATGGTGTGGACGACAGAAACGCAAGGATAGCAATGAAAACCTTAACGAGGAACGACCCGGCGTTGGTTCGTATCAGGTTTTTCACGATTCCATTGCCCCTCGAAAATCGTCAGGCGCGTTTCGACTTCAGATAAGAGCCGACGGTCAACATGAAGATGAGATGGAAGAGAAACATCGGCCAATAACACACACCGACAAAGAGCCACTCAAGAGAGGACTTGCCCTTGCCGTGCCAGAAATCCGGGGAGCCGAGATCATGCCATATGTCCGTGAGCGCGAGATAATAGAGAATGAGGCACAGGAAGGAAACTGCCCAAAGAACAATGGTGATACCGAAAACCATACGTCCGACTCTCCCCAAGTCGCTCATCATGAAGTTCTCCTTCGCAGCCAATTTGTAATTTTATTCCCTTTCCTCGGACTGCGTAATATTCCGATTGTGGAATCCAATGATTCTCCAAAAAGTGCAGGGTTGTTAGTTGCTGGACATCCACGGGGTCGAATCGCGCGACGCGGAGCGTGCAGAGGCAATGCACCGAGGTCCCTGCCGGCTCAGCGGTCTTAACGCTGCAGTATTTTGCGCCGGAACGGTTAATTCTGCAATCCCTATCGAAAAAAGCTATGAATCCGCTCATGTCGAGATTCCGTTCTCACGGCAGGCACGAGATCTCCGGTCCAAAGCACTGGGAGATGTTGAAGACTTCTTGCCAAACTGCTTGAAAATGTGAACTAGGCGTCTTTATACTGTTCTTGCCATATTTAGATAAAAGGTGAACTCGTCCCATGGGCTACTTGGAAAGTTTCCACGCACAGTTGGAGAAAAGAGCGAGGGGCAGTTTGATCAGCGTGCGCGAGGCAGAGGAGATTCAACCCAATGCCAAGAAGTACTTGGCCCAGTTGGCAGGGAAAGGTCAGATTGAAAAGGTGACTTGGGGTTGGTACTGGATCCCCGCAAGATACAAGAGTTTCTTCAACTTCTTGGCCAAAGAAAAGCACTTCAAAGCGTTGCAGAAGCAGACAGCCGCCGGCGTATGGAATGGAGACTTTGTTCACAGGGACCATTACACCGTCGCCGTAAGTGACCCGAGCTATGCCAGAGCCCTGAAAGCATTCACCCGATCGCGCGGCTGGAATCTCACCGTTGAGACAAGAGATTTCGCAAGCTTCGAATATGTGAAGGTCGGTGAACTCTATGTGGAAACCTTGGAGGAGACTATCGTTGACTGCTTGAAGGAATGGGCATTCGTGGACGCCTTCGCGTCCTTGTATGAAAACTACGATTCAATCGCATGGAACAAGATCTCGCGGCACGCATGGGAGCGCATTCAGCGAAGCAATGCAAGAGTCGGCCAGGTTTTAAGATATGGGAGCTCTATCATCGGTCAGGAGACTGCGAACAGCGGTTTCCCAGCGACGCGGGCTAACATCTCGGACAGCTTCGTGAGAAGACAGGTTGACGAAGCAGCCCGAAAGGTGGCTGAGCTTGGCTAAGCAACTGGAGATCATGGCGCTTCGCGAGAAACGGATCGGCGAACTCGTGGAGCGCGTAGGCGAGCAATCTAAAGGATTCAAGAAACCGCCAATCATAGTCATCGGCGGATACGCTCTTCGCGCCTACGTTCCTCTGTCTCGGCATTCGAGGGACTGCGACTTTGCGCTGCCAAAAGGCAAGGATTGGGCAATTGACAGAGTCGCGGAGTGGTTGGACAACTTGATGGTTGCAGGCAAGCACAAACAGGACAGTTACGGTTACCTTCGCTTGATCCAGCTCATTCCCGCGGGAAAACATCAGATAAAGATCTCGCTCGACTTCATGGAAGGCGAAATCCGCGGCCGCGCCGGCGAGCGGATTCTACTTGACGGAAGGTTCGTTCAGGACAGCACTGAGGCAGGGATCCAAATAGGAGATCACACCATCAGGATCCAGGTGCCTTCCTATCAGGACTACTTTCTTCTAAAGCTTGTTTCGGGACGGCCCGGCGACGCGAGAGATATCGTTGCTCTGGTTTGGAAGAGAGGATTGCCGGAAGTGGAGGCCCTTGCTAAGAGGGCTGCTGAAATCGTATGGGAGCCCAAGCAGATCGCTGGAAAGCTTGAGACAATCATCTCAGATGTCTTTGATACGCGCTTCCTTGATTCCTGGCGTGGCACCTTCATAACTGAAGAATTCGTGGAAGAGGACAAGGGACACGTGCTTAGGGAATTGCGCCGCCTCAAGAGAGAGATGTGAAATGTGCGAGCCCAATCCAGAACAAGCGAGGTGGCAGGCAGCCTGGCAAAACACTCTGATCCTCTTGCGCCAGAGTGCAACCGCAAATAATATTGACTTATGAGCGATACGCTCGCCAGGATCATTCGATTGATTCAGCAGGGCGATGTGAAGATATCGGAGCACGGGTACGACGAGCTCGCCGATGAGGACATACAGGTGAGGGACGTAATCGCCCGCTCAAAAGAAGCTGTTCTGGTGGAAGATTACCCCGATTACGCGAAGGGCCCGTGCGTTTTGGTCCTGCAAAAGGATCGCATGGACAAACCGTTACATGTGGTATGGGGAATCCCGAAGGATGCATCCTCACCGGCCGTTTTGATCACAGCCTACAGGCCTGACTCGAAACGGTGGACAAGGAATTTTCTCCGGAGGAAGAAATGAACACCAGGCGAAAGAAAAAGCTCATCCATGAAGGACAGTATGTCGCCGAAGTCGAGGTCGAGGTGATCGACACCGATACAGGTTGGTCGCCATATTTGTCCCTGGAAGATGCTTACAAACTTGATGAGGTCCGCGCTGCCCTAGGTCGCGGAGACGTCAAAGGCGCGGCCAGATATGCCCGCGTGTACACCCTCACCCCCGTGGCCATTTAGGGCCCGCCGAAGTCAGACTCTTTCTATATTTCAGGCAGAATGCCCATGCGACGCTGCTTATGTAACGCCTCCCTGATCGTGCTCGCCATGCTTTCAGTTAAGCCGGAACCTGGCGTCGGCGATACCCTGTCACGCAAGGTCGACCGATATCTTGCTCCCTACTTGCAGGGTAACAACTTCACGGGCGTGGTGCTGATTGCGCGCGGTGACCGCGTGCTGGTTAACACTGCGTATGGTCTGGCGAACCGGTCTTGGCGGATCGCTAATATGCCTGGTACACGCTTTCATATCGCATCCGTCTCCAAACCCTTCACCGCAGCCGCTATTCTCGTGCTGGAAGAACGCGGGCTTCTCCGAACGCGAGATCAGGTTTCCAAGTACGTTCCCGATTTTCCCCATGCCGATGAAATCACTCTCCTGCACCTGCTGACACACACTTCAGGCATTCCCAACGTGAATGACATGCCCGAGTACGAGACGGCCCAACGCCTGCCGCAAACGCCGCGTTCGCTTATCGCGCTGTTCAAGAACGAGCCCCTCCACTTCCCTCCCGGAACCAAATACGAGTACAGCAACTCCAATTACATCCTGCTGGCCTACATTATTGAAGCGGTATCGCGCAAGGCATACGGCGAGTTCCTGCGCGAGAATATTTTCAGCCCGCTTGGCTTGGCGGATGCCGGACACGACGGCAATGCTGCAGACGTGATTGCCCGATGCGCCTCCGGCTATCAGCCGCATGGTGTCACTGATTTGGAGAACGCTCCTTATGTCGACTGGTCGGCCAAAACCGGGAATGGGTCGCTGTACTCAACCGCGAGCGATGTTTTTCGATTCATACGCGCATACGCCCAAGGAATGCTCGTCAAACCGGAAACGGTTATGCAGGTCTGGACCGAAAAGCCGGGTAACAACTTTGGCTGGTTCGTCCGGAAGTCGCACGGCCAGCTTGCTGTGGCCACAAATGGGCGCAGTCCCGGTTTCACTGCCTCAGCGGAATACTATCCTGCCCAGAAACTCACGGTCGTTGTCCTCAGCAATTCCTACTCGCCTGTCTCGCAATCTCCAATCGCAGAGGATTTGGCGGCCATGGCGCTCGGACAATCAGTGCCGCCTCCGGCTAAGATTGTTCCCGCCCCAATCGGCGGCGCTGCTCTGGAAAAGCTGGAAGGAAAATATCGCTTCGGACACGACTTTTATCGTCCCAACGCGGAGGTGCAAATACGCATCAACGACGGGCAGGCCGAGCTGGATTGGGGCCAGAACTTCCGGTCGGCGCTCATTCCTGTCGGCGAAGGTGAATTTGTGGATCGCCAGTTTTGGGCACGCGTGCGTATGAGCCCGGACGGCAGCGGGTTTACCTACTCAACTTCGGGGCGCGAGTTCAAAGCCGAGCGCGTTCGGTAGAAAATTCGTCACCTGGTTATGCCGGCACTTGTTGTCGAATGCCAAGATTTGGTTTTCTGCCAAGAAAGGCACCCCAAACCAACCTGGCAGTGCCACCGAGATTGTGTAATTGGGGAAATGATGACGTACCGATTCTCGGAAGCGATCCAGAAGATTCCTGAGTTTCTCGGCCTGCGAGCCACAGGAGGGCGACAGAGTGTGGAGGTTTTATGTTCTAGATGATCTTTGTAACGTGTTGGTCTTTATGGTGCGCCCGGCGTGACTCGAACACGCGGCCTTTTGATTCGTAGTTCGCCTGGTGTACCCTGTCAAAACTTGCCAAGTATTATCAATCTAACGCCTTGCGCTCAATCTGGTAGGTCGGTCCCTTACCAGATCCTACCATTTGTAAACAAGGAATGCGGGAGGCAAACGGGAGGCGCTCGATCCACGTTGGCTTCGATAGAAAGGAGATCTTGATTGTAAGCTCGCTTCATAATCGGAGAGGAGACGGAGTCGAGCACTAGCGACTTCCTGATCCACAGGCCTGCCTTTGGCCTGTTCTGGTGACATGTACGCGGCGGTCCCTATAGATGGAAGGCGGCAGGCAGACTGGTCTACTTGCCGCCCTTGACGGTGATGTGAAAGATCGGCGAGTTACCAAGGGGGTAATTATCAATCGGGCCAGGGCATGGCGGAAAAGAGTAGAAGTCGTAGCCCTTTGACACGCAGAACGTTCCTTCATTGCGGACCGTGCCTACCACGACGAGCACCCCTTGGCTTCCATCAGAGTAGAGGATGCGCAAAAATGCAAGCCCGCCACGCGCGTCCGCTAAGTTGCCGATGTAGTCGGTGAGGCCAGACCCCACCAGCGACCCGGGCGCCACATCGAAGCTAATGAAGTCAGTCACAACATAGGTGCCGCTGCTCCCCGGGAGACCAGCGCTTGGATATATCGTCCATTCACCCCCGCCGGTTGCCTTACCATTGCCGTTGAGATTAAAGGTGCCGCTCCCCGTGAGTGTGATGATGGAATCCTGCCCGAGGCACTGCGAAAGGGCGCCCCCGGCAACAATGTCCTGGTTTTCAAAGCTGAAGTAGGCAATGTCCCACCGGACCGTAACGTTGTCAGCCTTGCCCATGGAACTGGTCAAGAGTGGCAGGAGTACAACGGCAGCCAGAAACCATCGTCTTTTCATAGATCCTCCTTTCTGTGTGAGAATTTCGAATCTAAACAGCACTTATGCTTCGATCTTGGCGGTGCCCTGCGGCTCGTGTAGTTACTCAGCGATAGCCGCCCCCGGCGTCCACAGAGCAGCCCTTTGGCTAGTGATTGGCGCCCAACTCTTCTCTACGACCGAAGGGAATACGCATAGCGATACTAAGACTATAAGATATTGTTGTCAATAACCCCCGAAAAGGCAAAAACCCGGCTTGCCTCTTTCAAGCGAAAATTCGAGTCCGCGCACACAAAAATGCAGGGTTGGACGATGAGAGCTAAGGGGCTTCGAATCAAGGGTTTAAATGGTGCGCCCGGCGTGACTCGAACACGCGGCCTTTTGATTCGTAGTTCGCCTGGTGTACCCTGTCAAAACTTGCCAAGTATTATCAATCTAACGCCTTGCGCTCAATCTGGTAGGTCGGTCCCTTACCAGATCCTACCATTTGTAAACAAGGAATGCGGGAGGCAAATGGGAGGCGGGTGGTGCTCTGTTAGCCTGTTGCCGATAATGCTTTGTCGGAGAGGTATATTCCTCGGCTTCGGTAGCAGCTGGCCGACGAGGCACCTCATTCGCCTTCCTCCTGGGAGAATCGCTGCTTGGACCTCCCTTCCAGATCCCCGCCGATTGCTTCGGCCGCACCGACCGGAGTTCATTATCTATGAGCAGGAAAATAATGCGTAATATCTGCTGGTAGTGCGTCCAAATCCTCCGTTTTGTAGCTACGTTTTGAGCTATGATCGAACTCGCCGACACGGCAGGGGGGGAAAGTTGACAGATTGGCAATTTATCAGAAGCTGGAGGGGAACCTTCTGACACGCTTGCGGCATGAGGCGGCAGCTCATTTTTCCTATCCCTTGCGCAAAATACGCTAACAGGGTCTTTCGCAGCCAAGCTGCCTCTGGGCCGAGTAGCGCGAACGAGGGCTGATCGTCATGACTCGATTCCACCACCTTTGACGCGAAGAGAACAAAGACGGAACCGGAATGGCTCGTCCGGCGTCAAACAGTTGGAGCAAGTGCTGGCGTTCACCGAAAGTGTTCCCCGGGGGAGGCAACGACGCCATGGCGACGCAATCCTTCCATTCGTCTCGATTCGCGCGCGTCCCAACGATCCTCGGTCGCTGGTGGCTACCACCGGCCACCATCCTGTTCGCGCTCCTCCTGGTCTCGCCCAGCCTGCGCGTCGGGCCGTTCGGCGACGATTACATGCACCTGGCACGCGTCGATCCTCGACTACACGTGCCCGGGTACGGGTACGCTCCGTTCGACCTCTTCACCTTCGTCTCCGGCGACCCCGCGCAGCGCGCCGTGCTCCTGGAGAAAGGCGTCTTCGGCTGGTGGCTGCCGTCCGACTTCCGCATGTCGTTCTGGCGGCCGCTCTCGTGCCTGACGCACGTCCTGGACCACCTGCTGTGGCCGCGTTCGTCGACCCTGGCCCACGCCCACTCGATGCTGTGGTTCGCCACGCTTCTGACCGTGCTCGCAGCCCTCTACCGCCGTTTCCACGTGCCCTGGGTCGCGCACCTCGCGCTTGTGCTGTACGCCGTCGACGACGCGCGCTCGTGGGTGGTGGGCTGGACCGCCAACCGCAACGCACTCGTGGCGGCGACGCTCGCCTTCGCCGCGCTCCTCGTTCACGACCGCGCCCGGCGCGACGGATGGCGGCCGGGAAGGTGGCTGGCGCCCGCGCTGTTCGGAGCGGCGCTCCTGGGCGGCGAGTCCGCCCTCGCGCTGACGGGCTATCTCTTCGCGCACGCGCTCTTCATCGACTCGGGGCCGCTCGCGCGCCGGCTGGCGCGGCTGTGGCCCTACGCCACGCTGTCCGTGGCGTGGCTGGCGGCGTACAAGGCGCTCGGATACGGCACGACCGGCGGGGGCATGTACCTCAACCCGCTGGACGAGCCGGTGCTCTACCTGCGTGCCCTGACCGAGCGCCTGCCCGTCCTGCTCGCCGCTCAAATCGGCATGGGATTGTCCGACGTCTGGCTCCTGCTGCAGCCGTCGCTCCGACTCGCGGCCTACGCCCTGGCGCTCCTCGCGCTAGTCGTGTTCGCAGTTCTGCTCGCACCGCTGTGGCGCCGCCTGCCCGCGTGCCGTTTCTGGGCGCTCGGAGCCGTGCTCTCACTCCCGCCCATGTGCGCCACGTTTCCCATGGATCGGCTGCTGGTGTTCGCCGGCGTGGGCGCAATGGCGGCGATCGCTCTCGTCCTCGCCGAGTGGCTGGAGGGGGGTGCGCTGGCGCTCCTCCCACGCGTTCCGCGTGCCGCCACCACCGTGGTCTCGCTGCTGGCCCTTCTGCACCTCGTGCTGGCGCCGGCGTTGCTGCCGGTTGGGGTGCTGACCCTGAGCTATCTGGTTCGGATGAGCGACCGGCTCGAGGCCTCGATCCCCTCAGACGAGGCCGTCCGTGGAAAGACGCTGATCATCCTCAGCTCCCCCGCGGAGCTCACCAGCCACTCCGTGTGGATGCGGCGCCAGGTGCTCGGTGTGCCGAGCCCTGCCCGCATTCGGCTCCTGACCGCGTGTCTCGGAGAGCTGCGTGTGTCGCGTCAGGACGTGACCACGCTGCGCGTGCGACCGAAGAAGGGGTTCTTCGACGACGAGCTCGTCCGCATCGGGCGCGGGCTCTCCCGGCCTTTCCGCCCCGGCGACGAGATCGCCCTCTCGGGCCTGCGCGCGCGTGTGCAGGAGGTCACCCCGGACGGACGGCCGGCCGAGGTCGACTTCACGTTTGCCGTCCCGCTCGAGGACCCGTCCCTCCTATGGACGCGGATACAGGCCGGCGGCAGGCTCGTGCCTTGGCCGCCACCCGCGGTGGGCGAGAGTCAGATGCTGCCGTCGGTTGCCCCGCTTCGCCCTCCACGTCAGGATCCTCAAGGACGACGTTAGTTCTTGTCGCGTTCGAGCGTGAGGCTCAGCGGGCGGCCGGGGTCTCGGGACCCGGGCCGCCCGGCCTCACTCAAAGGATGCCCCGATGTCGGAGAGCACCAAGAACCGGGGGGCGGCTCGCCGGCAGATGCTGGGCGAAGCATCCAGACTGGTTCGACTTGCGTCGAGACCCCAGCCGCGCCCCGGAGGCAACACACCCTGCTTTTTGGGGTTCTTCCGCACTTTCCGTGTTTGCTCAGCATGCCGAGAGGGGTTCGAGCGGTAGGACACGAGCCTTCAGCAGCGCGAATCCAGCTCGGCCGTGCATCTGGCGCTTGATGACCTTGGCTAAGAGTGAGGTTTCCGGCAAGTGATTGAATCTAAATGGTGCGCCCGGCGTGACTCGAACACGCGACCTTTTGATTCGTAGGGACAGTCGCTAAACCGAATCAATCCGCAACTAATCCGCAACTAAAACAATTTAAGAGAGTTCGGTGAGTCTTCGCTAACTCCCGCTAAACCGAAACCCTCTCAAACAGTTACTTTTTGGCACGGATGTTGGCACGGGTCTGGGCGGTGTTGACTGACCGGCGCCATTGCCTGGCGGACGGCGATCTAAGGGAATGACGACGCCCCGGAGCCCCTTAAGCGAGCTGCACCGGACTGCTGCTGATTACGAAGATCTCAATGAATTATCAGTTCACCGGAGGGCACCACGATGTCAATGCTTCCTGCATCCCGTTATGACTTTCCAGGTCCGAGGATTTCACGATCGGGTCCCAATCGCAACATCGCCGTATTTGCGACCATCGCCAGTATTCTATTTCTTGCCGGTGTTTACTTCGCCTGGCCGTACCTCACATCCAGTATCGGCGCTTCACCACACCCGGCGAGTTTTCCTGCTCAGCAGGCTGTTTCTCCCGCCGTTGCAGATGGACAAGTTGACGACTTCATTGTTCACCAACAGAACCTGCAAAGGCTTATCGCCGGCATTCAGGAGAAGGAGAGACGACAGCTGACGATCTTGAAACGCATTACGCCAGCGCTTCAACACGACTACCTAAAACTGGATCTCAACCGAATGCAAACGGCAACAGAGATCTCCGAATCCAAACTTCAAGACTACGCGCGGCTGCTCGAAGAACTCGAGATGGCCACACGCGCGATCACTAACCACCAAACTCAATCTGAAAGGAAAAACCATGAGAAGAATGAAAGAAATTGAGGAGCGGCAGGAATCCCCGGCCCTCCTGGAATTCCCAAGCCTGCCCGCTGTTCGCACTCCCACCTCTAACGCACTGGCACAACCAGCGGTGATCGCAGATACTTTGCCGCGGTTACCCCTTGATCTGGACTTACCTTCGTTGACTCCGCGCCATAGGGAACTCGCCCCCTGGCTAGCACGTATGTTCGACGCCGTTGCTCCGCATGTTTCTTCGGACGCACAGCAGCGGACAATTCCGGAAATCGTGCTGGATCTTCCACCTGACCCTAATACCGTGACGGTCGACACCAGAAGGCTGGGAGATCGCCAGAGCGTCACGATAACACTCCCGTTTGGAAGCCCACGGTTTGTTCCCGCCGTGGCTCTCGCTGCCATGACGGGTCACCCGAGCCATACTGTCTTCCGCTGTGGTGAAGACGGCACTCTGACGCCGCTCCACAATGACACGCCCATTGATCTGACCGACAAAACAACACGCTACATGATCGGAAAAATCCTCACCGTCTACAGCTAGCCAGACTCAGACGCTGGGCGGGTCTCGGCCCGCCCGGTGTCTGAGGGAGAACCCTATGAACTTCGGACTTATCATGATCCTGATTCTTGCGGCTATTGCAGCCGCGCTCGTCTTCTTTTATATGCTTTTCTTTTTGAAGTGGTTCTTTGAGAAGGCCGGTGAAGTTGTCGAAGATTTCGAATTCTCCGGGGACGAGCGGTTCAGACTCTCCGAAATATATGATCTCATATTGGAGAATGCGACGCCGCCGATTGAGCAAGGTAGGTTTGCAAGACTGATAAACCCACAACGAGCAAGACTCTCCAGAATGACCCACTTGAGCAGCATGATACGCGCAGGCGATAGTCTCATGCGCCGTCATTCTCTCAATTGCTGTAACGTCCACAAGCGTGCTGCAAAGCTACGTCAAATCTGCGATATGTCTCAGCTCGAGCATGACCCCTGTTGTGCGCAATCCCGGCGTCTGATGGCCGACATGATTCTCTGTGTCCTGGAGCTGGTTACGTCATACCCGATACTACATGTCTTCTGCGACGACTACATGTCTTCGCTCTATCAGCAACTACCGTATCTGGGATTCCAGTGTGAAGGTTGTCCATATTTGAGCTATGCCGTGACAGATCTCCCGAAACTGTGCGCCACGGCAATAGCTTTCCATCCCGCAAAAAATGCGAAACTCGCGGACCATGATTGACCGGCAAGAGATGAAGGACTACCTGGCGCTTTATGCAGGGCAGCTCCCTGCAATAGGATCAGAGGGACAGCTGAAACTGGCCGAGACCGCTGTGCATGTTTCGGGAGTAGGACGCATAGGATCAATGTTGCTGTTCAATGCGGTAAATGCTGGAGTCCTACGTCTGTCAGCAAACGATCCGCAAGTTGTCGAACAAGAAAATGTGGGCCACCTGATTTATGCACGGAAGTGCGACATTGGAAAGCCGAAAGTCCATGCCATGGAAGAGTTCCTGCACGGGCGACCACTGCTACAATTCGAGGGGATTTATGCTCCCAACGAAGCCGAGGAAGTAGACCGACAGTATCGTGAAACAGACTGGATTTTCTCAGCGGCGAACTCTGTTGAAGCGCGCCTCCGGGCGGAGCGAGCGGGAATTGTTTACGGAAAGCCTGTTATGCAGGTTGCTGCCCTTGATGGGCGAGAGGCATGGGGAGGCCTGATTACTCACCGGCTGCCGGAGAACGCGGATTGGGCTGGATGCTTCGCAGATCTTCTCCAACCCGGAACGGTGTTTCCACGTGGCGAGGGATTGGTAACCACAATAACAACCGCTTTGGCCGCCATTGCTTCGAACATGTTCATCCAAATCATCACCGGCGTGGTTGACCAATGGGTCCGCAAGAACAACGTGTTTGTCGTTGACCTGACCTCCTATGGGATAACGCCTTACGCGATGCGAAAGCGGAACGGAGAGCCGTGTAAAATCTGTGGTTGCAAAGGACGATCAGAACGCAGTTAAGATGTCACTTACTTCTTATACTCGGCCAGAGCACGCCTCCATGTTCTTAGCCAACCTCCGTCATTCCGAGGCTCCTCCATTAGTACCCGCCGTTTATCGAGCTCCAGCCAATTCTGTTCAGCACGCCTCAGTACATCGTCGACATCGACATCTCCCTTGCAGATTCGAGCCTCCACATCCGCAAACCACCACATGAACTGACGCCAGCCGAGTGCCAGCCAAGGTTTCTCCGGTTCGTTTTGGATCTGATCAAGAATCTCCTTCCCGAAGGGGTTATTAAGGCTGGATTCGCTCAGCATACCCTCGTCTCGCACTCTGATTAGATCTGATTCTCGCAGGAACGCTACAAGCGATTCTTCAAACCAGTAAGGTAGCTGGCCGCCGCCTTGGGGCGGCTCTTCGAATCTGGCCTTGGTAAACCTGCGGAGGTTAAAAAACTTACCGGTGGCACAGCAGGACGCGCCGACAGCTTTCCACAGCAAAAGATCCGAGGAGCAGTACCCGATTGTTACCCTGAGCCCGGCTTCCTCCAGTGAAGAGATTAGGCACATCGCGCCCTTTAGCTCCTCGGTCTCACTGAATTCTATGCGAGGGTGAACATCCCCATAGAGGAGAATGTACAGCCTCTCTGAGTCGGTCCGAGAGAGAATCGACGCAACCGCCAAGGCCCGATTTGGGGTAGCAAGATCTGCAAGCCCTACAATGGCAGTTTGGAAAGGCCACACGTTATTTCCCGCGAGTGCACGAGATAACTCTCGCCCGACCAAAACAAGTCGGGAGTAATATTCGTCGCTGAATCCCTTCGGTATCACTGCAGGCGAGCAAATTGCGGTTGGTTTCATCGGCGCGATGTTATCGACGATTGTAGCAACAAGGTTCTGCCACCATGAGTCAGATGCAAGGTCTGCTGTGTCAACATCGGAGGGAAAGTACGGCCACTTCCTCAGGCAACCGCGCTCGCTATTGGGTACGTACAGCTGCGGATCGAAGATCGTTACAAAGTCGTTCCTTGCGCGCGCGGAAAAGATTTGGGCGATTACGGCCAGCTGATCATAGTTGACAGGGCTGAGAATCGCTCCATGGTACTGGTTCAAGTTTTCGTTGTCGAGCAGGTTGTCCGACTGGTGCCCAACCTGATGGTAAACAGTCATCAGCTTTGCCTCCTCCATGCATCTGCCAGGTCGGAAGCTGTCCGGAATCTGTATATCGGCCAGGGATCGGTCATCTTAATAAGGGCAGCCAGCCTACTTGTCTGAGCCGCTGCCCTGAAGCGGACTGTCGATTGCCTCCTTGTGGCTACGTGCTGCACAATCTCTGGCGGTAAATCGCCGCTCTCCTCAAAGGGATGGAAACCAAAGGCGCTGATCGACAGGAGCACTCCAAGGGAGAACTGGTCGGCCCTCCAGTTGATCAGGGCTTTTTCATTGTTCAACTGCTCCGGCGGGGCGAAAAGCGGCGTTCCAGGACCGCGTGAGAGCCAAGATTCGGTAAGGGAACTGAGAGTAAGATCACGAACGATGCCGAAATCGACAATTACCGGCGTGACGCCGTCTTCCCGGAAGAGGATATTGTCAGGCTTCAAATCTCGATGCACCAAGCCTTGAAATGCGATGTGGGCAACGGCATCTATCAAGTCCTCGCCGAGGGCTAGCACCCGATCCCTACTCAGTGGGCCAGCAGACAGTCTGGAGGTGAGGGTGCCGCCGGAGAGGAATTCCTCGAGGGAAAAGATGTGGTCAACACCACTGTAGGAATAGTGATCGACGAGGGAAAGCCTGCCGATGTTGGGGTGACAACATCGGGTCATTGCAACAATTTCGCGGTCCGTCCGTTCGCGCGAAAGTCCCGGTTGGTAGACCTTCAGCGCCTGAGGCGTTCCTTCGTGCAATAGGACATGAAACGTCTGTTTAAATGCTCCCTCACCAGCCTTTCCAACATAGCGATACCTTCGTTCCGCACAGATTGCTTGTGCGATGGGCTCCAAATCAAGCGGAGTGTGCAACTATCCCTCCAGCTCCAGAATCAGAAATTGATCGTCTGGTCAACCATGGCTGGATGGGTTCTACCCTGGGCGCATCGAGAAGCACCACAATGCCGTCCTCGAAGACAGAGCACAGGCCAACATGCCTCCGTTCGAATTCAACGGCGTGCCTAAAGGCTCGCAGCGCGGTTTGTGGCGGCAGGACTACGTAGGAGCTGTGCGCAAAACAGGTATTTCGATATGCCTGGTGGAGCGCCCACCGCCACTTTGTGAGCTTCGCCTCAAACGCTACGACGTCACCGGACAGAGTGAGAGCGACGACATCAGTTCGTCCCCGGAGATAATAAAACTCGCGTGTGACCTGTACTGGCCCCCATCGTGAGCCCTTTTTCAAGCATGACAGCAATCCTTCAACAAGGACGTCTTCGCTCAGGTAGTTAACCTCAAACTTGGAAGGCCGGAGACCGTTGAGGACGTGATGGGTCGGGCCAGAGAAAACATTAGGAAGCGTTACGGTAGCACAATGCCGGCTTGTTCTCGGAGCTCCGAAAGAATCTTTCACTCTCCTCGCCCTCCGGTCCATCGGGTTAGTCGTTGTTCACCAGCGCAAGCCGTGGTCTAAAGTGGGTCGGCTTTCTTCTGTTGAGCGATGACGTTTTTCCCTTCCAATGGCTGTCCCAGAGCATTCAAGCCCTCTTATAAAGGGCGCGTGTAGTTCCAATATCGCAGCTTAACCTTGCTGGTTCAAGCGCAATCGTATCCGGCCCAGATAATCCTTGGCCCAGGCATCGGCGGCTCCGAGATAGTCGAATTAAGGAAGGCTCTCTATAGGGGATCTCCTTTCTTCGTTCGCAGGACTGCCAACGCTTCGTTCACTTCTCGACCCTTTGCCTCAATGAAGTCCAAGAGCTCTTCCGGTGTCCGAGTGTCCTCATCACTTTTGGCATTTGGGTTGACAGCCCTCAGATCGTAATTCTTTGCTTCAATTTCCTTGCGCGTAACCGTCCAGCTGCGGTCACTGACTCCTCCCTTTGGCAAGAGACGGAAGAACTCCTCAAAGTTCCCTAAAGTGAGAGGTGTCTTTTTCCCAACCTTGATACCCGACAGGTCGTAATACCAAATCCTTTCTGTTGGTCGGCCTTTCGTGAAGAAGAGGAGGTTCGTCTTAACGCCGGCGCCAGCGGCGGTGAAAACGCCGCCCGGCAAGCTTACGATGCACCATACGTCGCAGTCATCCAAAAGCTTGCGCTTCGTCTGCACGTACGCGGTCTCGTTCGTGCGGAATAGGACTCCTTCATCAAGGACGATTCCACAACGCCCGCCTGGTTTCAGACTGTCGATCACATGCTGGAGGAACAGCACCTGAGTGGCGCCGGTTTTATAAGGGAAGCGTGTCTGCGCCTCCTTACCTTCCTTGCCGCCGAACGGCGGATTCAGGAGGATCACGTCAAAGAGGGATGGGGCTTGCATGAAGAGGCCATCATATGTCTGCTGACCCGTAAGCGTGTTGCCGTGCGCGATGTGCGGTTCGTCGATCCCGTGCAGGATCAGGTTTGCAAGGGCGATGGGGTAGATCAGGTTATCTTTCTCGCGACCGTAGAAGGTCCGATTTTTTAGCGTCTCGAGCTGGTCCCCTGAGGCAATGTTGGCGTTGTCCTTACCGGCCATGTGCTCGAAGGCCTGCGCGAGAAAGCCGCCTGTGCCGCAACCGGGGTCGTACACGGTTTCTCCAATCCTTGGGTCTATGACCCGCACCATTGCCTTGATGATCTGGCGTGGGGTAAAGAACTGCCCGCCGTCGTTGCCCTTCTCGCCCATCTTGAGGAGCAGGCCTTCATAGACCTGCGATAGAGTGAAGATATGCGTCGGATCGACATTCTCGCTGCTGATCTCATGCACTTTGTCGAGCACATCCAGGAAGTTTCGCTCAGTATCGATTCGGACGCGTTCTATGCCGGACATAATCTCGCTGATGACCTTCTGTCGCGGCGCCGCATTGGGGCGATTCTTTAGGTCTTTGAGGTGCGGAATCAGCTCCGTGTTAACGAAGCCGAACACAGCTCCGAGCGTGCTGTTTTGAAGCTCAATCCGCTTCGGGGAGCCCGGTGCAGCCCAATCCCGCCAGCGATACGGCAACTCAAGGGAGGACGAAAAGTCAGCGCCGACCGCTTCAGCCTCTTCTCTTTCTCGCTCCTCGCGTTCGTCCAGGATCCGCAAAAAGAGAATCCACGTCAGTTCCGGGACGTACTGCAGGGCGCCGGCACAGTTCGAACGACGCATTATGTCGCAAATGCTCTTGATGTAAGCGTCCAGGCTTTGCTGGGTCGCGAACTTCCGGCCGTTGCCGTTTGGTGATTTTTTCATGTTGGAGTTTACACTTCTCCTGCAAACGCCCGGCGTAGGAGCGCAGAGGGAAGCCTGTTTATCGCGCCGAGTTGGGCTTGTATCGAGCTACGCAGGGACTGCGCGCGTGACATATGGTCCCGCATTCTCACAGCGATGCGTCTCTGTTCTCTGATCGGGGGGAGATTAATTTCGACTGAAGCTACTTCATCCGTCCGGATGCGTGGCAATTGACCAGGCGTAGTGTCGATCGGGGCTCGGCTCAAGTATACGGGACTACGCATGAACCACGCCAGGAACTCGGTATCGGCCAAGTCAGATGATACGCAGTAAACATATTGGTCCACAGAACAGAGGCCGTCAAATTCAGCGACCCAAACCTTATTCAGATAAGGCCGAAGATAACCATAAACGATGTCGCCGCGGAAAAATTTTGGCTTGCGCCCTGTCAGTTGTGACATTTCAACACTCACGGAGCCGATACGAGCCCCGCTAAATGATTCGATGTGTTCTAAACCAACGAAGGTTGCAGCTCCACGTGGTTCATCCGAAGGATGGATGATGTCCTTCCGGAGCCGGAGGATATCTCCAAGTCGTTTGAGTGGCCACTGCTCGGTCTGGGGGCCATCGAAAATGGAGCGTAGGTAGGTAGCGGGAAACAACGTGACAGCTTCCAGTTGAGCTTGGGCAGAGGCGCGGGCTCGCCCCACTGCCGCCAGTTGTTCGTTTAGGATCGCTGCAATTCGCTTTTGCTCGTGCAGCGGGGGCAGAGGAATCTCAAGCTTCTCGAGATTTGTGCGGCTGATGCGCGGTCGCGTTGCTCCGCTTGCAAGGCCCAAAACGCGACCAAACCACTCAGAAGAGTTGAGAATATGGGTGAGGTAGTTTCTATCGGCCTTTCCCTCAACGGGACGCCAAATACTGACATCCACAGCTGTGATACATTCGTAGCCAAGGTCTGGCAATTGGCAAGCTCGTCCGATCGGGTCAGGCATTCTCGAAATGAGGATGTCGCCCGGTCGCAATAAAGTACAATTCAGTTCTCGTGCTCTTTGCGAAGTGATAAATCGTGAGGATTTACCCACGAACTTTCCTGTCCCCACGTCACCGACCTGTAACAAACGCACTCCCGACGAAACGTAATCCGAATTGAGAATCCAGTCGCCGTCCACCAACGGTCCAATATCAACCAACCTGAACCATCGCCAATCCGGGGGCAAACGTCTCTGTGTCTGTTCCATTTCCTAGGATGAAAACATTTTCTCTTTGGTGGTATGTAGAATCTCGCTGGGCTTGCCCAACGCTTTGAGTGCGGCAAGTCCTCCGACGCGCGCAACGTCAGGTGTTTGGAAGATCCTTGGATTCTCCAAAGCATCGGTGCCAGCACGTGCGAATTGTGATGCAAGGGCCCTGAGCGTGGCCGTCGTAGCCGCAGGAAGAGAAGCCAACCAGCTCGCGTTTTTATACGTGAAGGCCTCTGCACGCTCCAAGCGGGTTCGTGGAGCAATCCCATAGCCCAGCTCACCAAGCACATCGTAGAGGTCGTACTCGTCCATTTCCTCAAGGGATCGGACCAAGAAAGCCGACCGGCCAGCGTCCGGCAAGCCGGCGAGCATTTTGCGTCGCTCAGCGGGAGAGATCCAGCAATCACGGAATATTTCGAGCGTTGGGGCTTCTTCGACGAGCCTGGCGGCCAAGCGCTCCTTATATTCCTCAACGGTAACCGGCATTGCCTTGCCGTCAACCATCGTAACGATGTACCGACCGGCATCGGTAACACGAACATCGAAGCCGCTTACCTCAATGGTGCGCTCGGGCGGCTCTGGCGGGGGTTCCTCCGGGCCAGCACCACCAAGCTTTTTTCGCCGCGGCGTGAACTTCGTAATGAAGTCTTCTCCGAAGAGGCGCGTAGCGTCGGTGTAATCATATACCCTGAACATGAGTTTGCCGCTCGGAGGGTCGATCCGCGTGCCGCGCCCAACCATCTGGTAGAAGGCGATAGGAGAGCGAACGTATTTGAAGAAGACAATATTTCGGACCACCGGCACATCCACGCCGGTTGTCAGGAGATCCACGGTGGTGGCAATGAAATGCGATCGAGAGGCGCCGCGGAGATCGGCAAGGTACTGGCTACCTCCAACGCTCGCGGTGCACTTAAAGGCGTAAGGATCGAGACGCTGTCTGCCGTTATCAGCGCACCATTGCGCGTACAGGTTATTCATAGCTACGGCCACGGCATCAGCATGACGATCCCGGCGGCAGAAGATGATTGTTTTCTGCTCCGGTCCGCCGGAATCGAGCAGGTGCTGGAACAGATCCTTTGTCATCGCTGCGACGCGATCCGGCATGAGCAGCTTATCCTCAATATCCGGAGCTGCGTAAGCTTCACGGGTTTCCGCCAGGTCCACTTGCTCTCCAGTTGTAGCATCCAGGAGCCGCTTCCCCGCCAAATCCTCGCGCTTGAGGCCACTATCGCGCTCGTTGACCTGCTTGTTGTCGTGGAAGAGGTCGAACCGGTGGATTTCGCAGGCTGCAAGGTATCCATCCTCGATGCCTTGGCTCATGTCGTACTCGTAGATGGGCTCGCCGAAGTAGCGGATATTGTCGGCGTTGATCTCGGCGTCAGCTTCCGCCTCCTTGGTTTTTTCTGAGAAGTCGATCTGCCGCGGAGTTGCGGTCAGACCGACCTCCACCGCGTTCGGATTGCGGGTGAGCACCTGGGACCACTTACCCCAGGCCGACCGGTGGCACTCATCAATGACGATGTGGCTGAAGTAGTCGGGCGGGTAGTGGGTCATGAGAAAATTCGCGTCGGCATCGTCGGTATCCACATCGAGCGTCTGGTAGGTGGCGATTAGGATGCGCGCGTTTTTCTGCGGTTTGCCGGCTGAGACGGTCGTGGCGTCGGCTCCAAAGACGTTCTGAAACGCCGCGGCCCCCTGGAGGCGGAGCTCGTCCCGATCGCAGACAAAGAGCGCGCGGCGTAGCTGTCCGGCATCAGCGATACGCCGCAGCAGATTGACAGCGATGAATGTTTTGCCCGAGCCGGTAGCCAGAGAAAGTAGCGCCCTCTTCGGCTGTCCGGTCCGTTCACACTGCGCGAATTTTTCGAGCACCGCTCGGATCGCGGCATCCTGATAGTAGCGTCGCGTCGCTTCGCCGCCGACATACCGCGCGAGCAAGGGTGCAGCAGCACGATCGGTGAGCTCAAATCCCATTTTCTGCTCGTAGCGCGTTCGAAGCTCCAGCGGCGAGGGGAACTCGTCAAGCAACCGCGGTTCACTGGTAAGTCCAGTGAACCGATCGAATTCTACGAAGAGATGTCCGTTGCTTGAAAACACGAATGGAACATTCATCCGCTTGCAGGCGGTGTACGCCTTTGCCTGTTCGAGCCCGTGCGCTGGTGGAAGGTGCTCAGCCTTGGCCTCGATGAGGGCCATGGCAACCGGCTGAGTTTGTTGGTTGACTTTGACGCGGAGGACGTAATCGACACGCCCCCGGGTTTGTTTGCGAGGCTTCCCCTCAATGATCTCGATGGCTCCCGCAGTCTCCTCGCGGCGGATGAGGTCCTCTGTCCAGCCACGTCTGTGGAGTGCGGGGTCTATTAGCTTGGCTCTTGTGTCAGATTCGCTTAGCAGCATGTTTGTTCGTCGCTTTTCTGAGTGGCTAATGTAGCATCATCCAAGAGTATCGGGGCGTAAGTTTTATTAGGTAAGTCTCATTTTTGATTGGCTCGAGGCCTGCCGGCGCAGAGGATATGCGGCACAGTCAGGGAGCTTGAAGCTGTAACACTGTCGCAATCATAGCAAATTCCTATTTTAGCGTCTTTACAGCAAGGAAGATGCTCTGTCGTCCTTGCCAGAGCTGAGCTTGCCGCAGAGTTATCGGGCTGTCAATTCCTTCTGCCCATTAGAACTAGGCAACGGCGAGGATTGAACAGCGCACTGCGCGCATTTGGGTCTATTTGGTGCGTTGATGATCGGGTTGTTCAATCAATATAGTGAACAACCCTCGCCTGAAGGCGAGGGCTTCAATGATCGACTAAAGTCGACTGAAGGTTTAGACCCACGAGCTCTGCCCCGATCACACAGGGCAGGACTCGCCGGGGTGAATGTCGCGAGGGAGATGTCAAAACCTCGACTTGCCATCTCCTCGCCAAAGCTGGCTTGCGGAAATCGACTATCGGATTTCTCGATTGCTTTTCCAATTCCGCAAGCCTCCTGAAGGCTTCGCCTAAAGGCGAGGGTTTTCACCCATCCCCGAGCGGGACAATAAGTTCGATCCCCCCGCATCCGAATGAGGCGACGAAAAGACGGTGCCACCAAAACTGGAACCGATTCTTGTGGCCGTTTGTCCCGTCAACTTGATTCCGTTAGGCTACAGGAGAAATGTCGACCCGAAGGAAATCCTCATCCTCGACGGCATCGACCAGGTTCCTGAACTACCGGGATTCTGCATCCGCAGGCATGACCTGTACGATCCTTGTCCTGACACCATCATCAGAGACACAGCCGACAGGCATCCGGTCCTCGACAGGATCGCCGTCGAAGCAGCAACGCTCCCCGCAATGATGCGAGTCAAGCCCAATCCGTACAGGTATCAGAACACTGCTGGCTGAGGGCTCAACCTTCTGGGGCGCGTAGTACGAGTTGATGCGGAGGGCGCTTGTAAACTCTCCCCAGTAGAAATCGCAAAGGCCCGTTCCTGAAACGCTTGACGTTGAACGGTTGCGGCATATGCTTATGGTGTTCCAACTGGCCCAAAGGCCAAAGGAGTAGCACTCATGTGGTCTGACAAAGAGACACTCTACGACTTCCTCGGCTACAGCAGCTATGTCGAGGTCTTGGCGGACATTTGCACCGAGAGCGACCTCGCTCCTCTGACCCTCGGGGTGTTTGGCCCCTGGGGGAGCGGCAAGACAAGCTTGATGAGCATGCTGCAACGACAGCTGGACTCGCACGCGAAGGCTGGCGGCGGCGTCAAAACGATCTGGTTCAACGCGTGGCGTTACGAAGGCCGCGATGAGGCGCAATCCGCTCTTATCCATGCGATCATTTCCAAACTCGAAGAAGATAAGAGCCTCGGTCAAGACGTGCTCGACACGCTGAAGCAACTGAAGTCCAGCGCCAACGTTCTCAAGTTGGCGAAGGTTATAACGAAGACAGCTCTTACCCTCTCGCCGGATATCGAGGGTTTCTTCTCTGCTTTTGAAAAGCAGAACGAGAAAGTGGCCGATACAATAGAGCGGTTCGACCGCGAGTTTGCCGCAGTGCTCCGCCATGCCAAGATCAGCCACCTGGTGGTATTCATCGATGACTTGGACAGATGCTCCAGCGAGAAAGTGATCGAGACGTTCGAGACCATAAAGCTCTTCCTCAACACTCCGGCTTGCACCTTCGTTATAGGCGCCGACGCCCAGAAGATCGAAGACGCCGTCGGGGAGGTGTACGGTGTTGCAGACGAAAACCGTCGGCGGGACTTCCTGGAGAAGATCATCCAGATCCCGTTTGTCATACCCGAGCAGAAGATTGACGATATCGTCTGCTACGTTGGCATGCTGATTCTCGCTGGCCAGATGCAGGAAGCTTCATGGGGCGAGCTCATACGTGCGCGGAGCGCCTTCCTTTCGTGCACCGACGGCATAGAAAAGGCGATCGGGACATGGCCCGCAGAGAACCGGGCACTATTCTCGGATATCACTACCGTCGAGGGCGAACTCCAAGAGATCATGCCCTACGTCCGTAATCTCTTCCACGCGTTGCGGGGCAATCCTCGCCAGATCAAACGGTTCCTGAACATCCTCGCCCTCCGACGCCGGTTGGCAAAAGCCAACAATCTTAAAGTTCGTCTGGAACTCCTCATCAAGCTGGCTGTCCTCGAATACGCGTGGAAGGACTTCTTCAAGAGCGTCGTCGATACCGTCCATCCCCTTACAGGCTCCTGCGAGCTGTTCGAGGCCATCTCCAAAGCTGCGGAAGCCGGCGCCAGCGAGACGCCCGGAAAACTCGTCAGCGACGCGCTGGCCCAGCCTGCGCTCGTACACTACCTAAACCGGGAGCCTGTCTTGAAGAATACGGATGACCTTCGGCCGTACCTCTTTCTTGCGCAGACATCGCTCTTGAAAGAGCGGCCGGAGCCGGTCGCCAGTGTCGATGAGGAGGCCCGCCGGATTGCGCGGAATATCGGAAGTGACGACAGAATAAGGGCACGTGCTTCGGCTCGGCAGGCGGCCGCGTTGGACACCGAGATGGCTGCCCTGATCGTACGGATATTGGCCCAGGATCTTGCCCAAGCGACGAACCTTACCGTTCAAACTCACATCGTGACGGGATTGACGGAGATCTGCCGTCGTCATCACTTCGAATATCCCATCGCCTTGAAGGCTCTTGAGAAGCTGCCAGCGCCACTCGGGCAGGCGCTTGAAATCGCGGGAAATGCCCTCATCTCGGACGCCCAATCTGCCGGAGCTCCGGTCATGCCCGAACTTCTGGAAGCATTCGCGCCGAAGAGCAAATTAGCGTCGGCTCTCGCCGGCAAGAAGAAACCGCCCACCAAGGGCAACATCCAGTGAGGCTATGGGAACGTCAAAGAGTTTTGAGACTCCGGGCAGTGGTGCCTGGACGAGCCCTAAGCGGCAGCTCACCGACCACATAAACGGCAAAGCGCCGCTCGATGCGCAGCGCTTTGTGCGCGGTGCGATGCAGGCTCTTGGCGGAGTAGGAATGAAGCCCCGCGTAATGTCCGGCGGAGGCGGGGGTTATTCCCCTGGATCACGGGATGGCAGCGGGGGGGCGAGAGGAAGCAGAGGCGGGAGCGGACGTTCTTCTGCCGGAGTCGCTGCACTCAGCGGTGCTGTGCAGGGCCTTGGAGGATTCGGCGCGCAGGTTGCCTCCAGAGATCTCGATGCGGCGCTCGGATCTCTTGGCCTTCGGGACCTCCGTGGCCGGCCCGCGGTCGAAGTGATCGCGAGAATAGCAGAGCACCTGAGTCGCGGCGCTTCAGGGAAGCAGGCCGAGGTCCTTGAAGCCTCTCTTCGTGACACGATTTTCGATATCGCCGCTGTCGAGGGCAGCGGATCGTACGAAGATTTGGAGTCTGCGCTCCAGTCATTCATGGATCGCGAAGGCCTTGAGGGTTTTATCGAAGCGTTTCTCTCGCAATATGTGTTTACGGCGGTCTGGTCGTATTTCGAGAACCACGCGAAAAGCAAGGCCGAAGGCGGGGCTGGCGAAGCCCTCGCCTCCGCCGTTGAAAGCGCATGTCGAAGCCTCATATCCCAGGAATTGAAAGGCCTCCGGGAGAACCAGCAGTTCGATCGCGTAGATTGGTTTGGGAATGACGGCCAACGCTTTGCGGATAGAATCGTCGGTCAACTCCAGTCGAACATTTGTGGTCTCCAGTAGGGAAATGAAAGCGCTACGGTATGTGGGAAAGAACGGCTGCCGCGACGGCAGCTACAGCAAAGCGCTCGCGAAGCCTTCGAGCGATCTCGTGGTTCTGGATCTGGCATCAAAGCGGCCGAATATCACGCTTCGGGCCACCATTGATGATCGCCAGCTCTATCTCCGTTCCTCACCCGGGGCCCGTGATTTCCGGGACATCGCCGTGATGGCTTACATTCTTGATTCCCTCGCTTTGCGCAAGGACGGGGTTGATTACTGGAGCCGAGAGTTCGACTGTGTTTTCCCGGTCCGAGACCCCAAGTTATGGCGAAAGAATGAAGATTTCCTGTCGGGCATGCTCGCCAACCTAGCGGGTGATCAATATACCTTTACTTGGCTTCCCGCGGTCAGCATGCCAGGCCATCCCAAACACAGGGCCCGCATACCAAGAGGATTCGATGCCGTGTGCTTGTTCTCTGGTGGAATCGATTCCCTGCTCGGCGCCTATGAACTGCTGCAGCAGGGTAAGCGCCTGCTCCTTGTGGGGCACCAGTCAGAACAGGCGACCGCCGCGGCCCAGAGGGTGGTTTTCCGGCACCTGATGCACCTTTTTCCGAAACGCGGAAGCCTGGTTCAGTTCCGAATTTCGGTCTCAAGAAGCGAGCAGACCCTTTTCCCCATACCCGAACCAAGTGAGGACACGCATCGGGTGCGATCATTCCTATTCTTAGCTCTGGCTGTTTCTGTAGCCGATATGGCGGGCGTTCGGGAGATCTACCTGCCGGAGAACGGCCTCATCGCCCTCAACCCCCCGCTTGATATGTCTCGCCTTGGCACGTGCAGCACCAGAACCGCACATCCAAAATTTCTCGCTCAATTCCTCCAGCTGGCAAACGAACTCGGCGTGTTCTCCGGCACGCTGAAGAATCCGTTTCTTTATGAGAGCAAAACGGACATGCTTCGATCTCTCGATGCACGCCTCAAATCGGCGCTCTTGCGCTCGGTTTCATGCACGCGCCCGAGCAGGTACCAGGACAGGCATGTCCGGCACTGCGGATATTGCGTGCCCTGTATCTATCGCCGGGCAGCGCTCGCGGCATGCGATCTGGACAGCGCTTCTGATTATGCCTTCGACGTGTTCACGCAGCTCGATGCGCTCACCGAAACCACGCGCCTTGATTTCACGTCTCTCGTTCAATTCGCGCGACGGTTCGGCTTGTTATCGCCGCTACATAAGCAGGCGGCGGTCCTATCGCAAGGCTACTTCCCGCCAAACGTAGGCGGGGAGATTGGGCCTCACCCGGCTTCGGATTATTCACCCTGGGTCGAAATGCTCGACCGATGGACAGGCGAGTTTCTGAATCTCATTGATGAACGGGCCTCAGCCTCGACTAAGAAATTCCTTCGGTGGTCGAGTCTAGTAAGCGCATAACTGATAAAAAATGAAGGCTCTTTCAATAAAACAGCCGTGGGCCAATCTTATTGCCACGGGACAAAAGACAATCGAGACACGTCTCTGGCCGACTGATTACCGCGGGCCGCTGCTGATCGTGTCTTCAAAGAAGCCAGATATCCATCCCGCGGGATACGCTTTGGCGATAGCTGAGCTTGTGGACTGTCGTCCGATGACCGCAGCTGATGAAACAGGGGCGTGCTGCGGCAGATATCCGGGCGCCTATTCCTGGGTTCTACGGGATGTTCGCAAAATCCCGATATTTCCAGTGCGCGGGAAACTCGGGCTATACAATGTCACCGTATCTGACTCTGTTGTTCACCCCAATTAAGGCTGCGGTCCCGAGTCCCGAATGAGCACTTGACTTTTTATTTTCAATGACTTAACCTAAAAGCATCTCGGCGAAGGCCTGCTCGTATGGCAGAGATTGGTCCCCCGGTAACGGGAGAATAGCCGAGACGAAAACCCCTTGGTTCAAGGGGTTTTTGCTTTTATTCGTCTCATGTAGTCTGTACCTAGCGCACGTTCGAAAACTGCCTGCTCCTCAGGATGCCCGCTCAGAGCCCCGCGAATGCAGCCTGCCCATCTGTCTGCCAGGCGAATGAGCGGTTCGCTCTCGTCGCGTCGGCTCCTCACCAGCTCAAGTGACACGCCGCGGAGCCGCAGGGCATTCGTCAGTTCAGCCGCCTTTTTGCGATCAATGCCGTCCACGAAAACTCTGGCCGTATAAGGAGGGACGGCCTTGATTTTGATGGCGCGCTCCAGCACGTCGAGCAGCGGGAAGAAGTAGGGAAGCGGCTTGGGGTACGACCCGAAGAATATCTCTTCGCGGCCGAGATTACGTTCGAACACCAGGGTGAGATAGCGCAGACGCCGCGCGGATAGCGATTTGTGCCATTTGCCGTGACCGATTCCGGCGAGGTGCTCAATGTCCGTGAGAGCCTGGCGGAGCCGCTCTTGTTCCTGGTCGTTTACGACAGCCACCACCACAAAGATGTTCGATGCGGCATCCTGGCCGGTTTCATCGACGTAACAATAGAGTTTCTGCACAGCGCGGATGATACCGGATGGCGCGGAAAGGTAATAACACTTTATAACTTTAGGAGCGCTGTGCCAGCAGCGGGCTTCGTCGCAATCCGGAAGCTCATGGAGCCGCCTGGCGCTCCCGGGAACGCTCGGTTTCACCGCGGACACTCGGTAGCCGGGAAGCCGTAGGAATGGCTGTTCTGATTCGAACAGAACCGGTCGGGTCTATCCCTGGGCGCGAGGAGCCCTCTTAGGAAACTATAGGCGCTCGCTGAGAAACGGTTGCGAGAAGGAGTTTTCGAAACCCGGACTTCGGAGTAGATTTTTCCAGTCATCGGGTCTTCGGGTGCGGCTTTTGACAGGGCGGACGTGTTCCCCTAAGCTCAATCTTTAACCGATGGTTCGTCAGGGTTCTAACCGAACAACCAAACTAGAGTCTGTCCGTCTCAGTTGGAATCAGCTCATTTTCAGGTTCTGTCTTTCCGTGGAGCACTTTGAGCGTCTCGAAAACCTTGGCAAATTGGTCAATCGCGGGGTTCCAAAACACCAAACTGGGGTCCACTCACCTGGTTTTGAATTGGAACCGCTAAAAACCCGCGGATTTCATCGCTTTCCGGTCAGTCCGTGAAAATAACTGTACCTCAGGGTAATTGGAACCGCTAAAGAATCTCTGATATCATTAGTCCGTCTCGTTCCGGCAATTTTCAAGACGGCTGTCAGGCTGAGCAGAACCAGGCTAAAGCTCAGATAACCAGCAGTTGCCAATGAGCAATCCAAAGGTACACTCCTGCCTGGATCCGGTCGCTACGAGAAATCGAGATTTTGAAGTACGCTTTTCATGAAGCAGGAGAATGCCGGTGACGGGGTCGACGATCACCTTTGCAAAGGAGAAACCAAATACCATGAAGGTAAACAATATTAACGGCACCAGCGACAAGACCTGTAAGTGCGGTAGCTGGCTTGATCATTGGAAAAACTTCAGTGGTCAATCGCTTCCAACCCACTGCCCCGAAAGAACATGCACCCAAAAGCCAGAAGTGGGTGCACACGTCCAAAAAGACAGTTCCACTGACAAGAGTTGGTATATTGTTCCGTTGTGTAAGACATGCAATGCGAAAACGGGCAAATCGTTGGACATCAGTGACAGCATAAAGCTCGTATCGGCCAATGTCAGCGGAACCTGTGGTGGGTACAAGTAAGGAATTGAGGAGGCTTCTCATGGTCGAATAGATTGTCTGACGAGTTCACTTCCTGGCAGGCCCAAAAGCGGAAGTGACGGTAGGCGACAGTATCCTCCTCGATCCGCACGTAGATGCGGAGGTAAGCTGGAGGTAAGTATCAAGATTCTCTTTCGCTTCCTTGAGCCGTTCCTCAGAGAGGCCGGGATAGAGGTCCCGAATACTCTTTTGGGGTTCTCGCCCTTTTCCATAGACGCCAGTTATACGCTAACCAGTTGAGAGAGAAGTGACATGACACCCTGGTCGCCGAATGTAAAAACATTCGACGGTGCACCAACGGTCCGAACGCGTTGACACGCATCCGCTGAACGTTATTTGTAGGGAGGCACGGGCCAGGCGCGGACACCTCACCCATAGCGCCTGCGACACCCTTCACTCTACATGACGATATCGCACTTCAATCCAAGAACAGCGTTCAGGGAGTACTGCCACACCTACTTTCGGAGCCTTCGGAATCCCTTCTCGGACGCAATCGAGCCCGTCGATCCCGGTGATCTAGATGCTGCCATCGAGGTCTTCGACAGCATACTCGCAATCGGTCCATCGGCCGATCAGTTCACGGGGCTGGAGAATCGTTTCTACTCTGCCTTCCGGACGTACGCAACCGAGCCGCGGACGGACATCGGTACCCTCGCAAACACCGTCGATCGCCTCGCCAATCTTATCGAACCCTTCGTCAAGAAGATTGCCTACCACTTCCTGCCTTCAGAGACAATCACGGCAGGCCCGCTAGGTAGCACGAAAGTGATTCCCTTATGGAAGACCAGCTCGTATCCCCACATACTGGAGCGTCTAGGTTTCCTGACCGTAAGCGACATCTATAAGGACCAGCCTACGCACTGGCAAGGCCAGCGACCTGGGCTAGCCTTGCTTCGTGTCGGATTTACATCCCGACACCGGGGCGCTCACGAATCACGATTCCACGCCCTTGCAGAACTTGAAGCCACTGCATACGCGGTCATCGGCCAATACTTAATTGTTTGTCTAAACCTCCTCCACCAGCCAACTGTGTCCGGACGAATCCGTGAGGTGGTCGAAAAGGCCGCGGTTACATACATACTGCGAGAGAGGGCGCGGAGTTTCCCACTCACTGGCGCCCTCCTGTCGCGACGGGAACACCTTCTCCTATATCGACACCGTCGCGATGTTGTCCCTGAGAGTCACGAAAAGAAATTTCTATTTATGAACTATCTGGCCGAGCGCGGCCCGGCTTTCTACTGGCTCCTTCTCGACCGTGATGTCGCGATTGACTGGGCAAGACTATCCCTGGAGACGTCGTCTGATCAATTGGTGAAGAAGAACGCCATTCGCTACCTACTCGGGTGCGGCGGGCAGGTTTCGTTTGCAACCGTAGCCGCTGCCTTTGGCTCGTATCCGGACAAGACGGAACTTGCTCACTACCTTGGGTCTTGCGCAACCAGGGCGGACCGGCGTCATCTACTAGCATTGGCCGTGAGCAGGAGACGTGGAGAGGAGGTTGTACTCGAAGCGCGACGGCTCTTTGCTTCAATGTGCGAGCGAGTTGACCCTGTGATCAAAAATTTGGCAAATTCAACCTCTATGTCGCGGCAGCGAGTTCTCAGGATGGCGATTCCGTATCTTGCGAAACCCGCGCACCGAGGACTCTATCAGACGTTTCCACAAGTGAAGGACCGCGCGCTACAGATCGTCTACGTCTACTGTCTCGGGGATGTCGGCACGGCTAAGGACGCTGAGGCGCTCGACGCGTGGCTCCGGGAGCGTTCACGTGACGAGCGGCTACGAGCGGCTTGCGCGTACGCACAGACCCGGATTTACGGACGGTTACGCCGGGTACGCGAAGTGAGTTCGCTACTCAAGAACCGCTCTCGGGCCTGTTTCTTTGCCGCTGTTGACGCATTGACGCGCCAGGCTCTTGGCCGGGACATCGGCAACCTCGTTGTTCAGGCGAAACGTGGAGCCGCGAGAAAAAGGAAAGTATGCGAGGCACTCCCGCGTCTGGCGACGAGGGCAGATCTGCCGGCCCTCCGGCGGTTCTTCGCACGGTCACCAATCGACAACGATACTCGGGATCTCGTACTCGCGCTCTGTCGTGTGGGAACAGCGCGCGACTGTTCACTTATCCTGAGGCGGATTGCCGAGTCGCGGTCATTCATCGACCTCTACAATCATGTGCGGATTGCTGATGCCCTTGCATCGATCGCGACCGAAGGCCTCCGACCGATGCTGATCCGCTCCTTTGAATCGCCCGAGTTCTGGGCTTACATTGAGGCCAGCGTCAGACGGCCAAGAAATCGGCTTCCAATCCGGTGCATTGAGAACCAGGCGCTTGTGCGCCGTCTTCTCGCCGCTTGCTTCGTCCGAGTGGCCAAGCGGCGCGACAGAGGACGCCTAAAGAAGCTTCTGACGCACAACTACGACTGGATTGCCCAGAAGGCAGCATCCACACTAGCGCAGTTTGGCAAGGAGTCCGATCTGGACGAGCTGAACGAAATACTCCTGCAGGCCAAGGACATTGAATCCCCTCAGGTGAATGGCCTTCTTGAAGGTGTTCGAGCTCTCGACCAAGCTCTCTACGCCAGGCCGACGTAAATCAAGATCTCTTGCGTGTACTTCAGAATTTGCTCTATAGGATATCAAGGACTGCGTATAGGGTGATCCTCGAACCAATCCCAGGGTGTCTTGACCAAGTGAGCGCCTGACCCCGTGGGTTAACGGAGAAGCTGCGCCGAGAGGGACCGTATGAAACCGAATTTGGAGATGGTTCTTTCCGGCCACGGAAACGTCTTTTTGACATGGTGGATTCGGCCTTCTAAGATTAATCTTCAACCCATGGGGGTCTAAAGGGGCTAGCCAGAATTGACGAGCGCTTAGCGTGGTTGTCACAGTGTTCGGATGGAAAGCTACGATGATCTAATCGAGGCCCTGATGGAAGAGGGCGTCGAACCTACCGATCAGAAAATTGCGTGGCTGGGCAACGAGATAACAAAGCTAGCCGAAATCCTAGTCGAATATCATCACGATTTTGAGCTCAAACGCAGGGCACGCGCGGGCTTGATCAGAAAGCTGAAGGCTTTGGCTGAGCGTCGGAAACGAGAGGAAAACAAGGAAATCTCTTCCAGGTTCCAACCAGCCAACCAAACTATAGTCAACCCGCTCGATCTGGAACCAGCTCATCCGCGGGTTCCGACTCTCCCAGGAAGATCTTCAAGGCCTCAGAAATCTTGATTATCTGGTCGATAGCCCGGTTCCAACTCGCTAAACTGGGGTCCACCTCAGTTGATTCCTGCCCTCGAAAATCGTCAATTAGCTTGAATATTGGCGACTTCTTCGCGGTTCCAAATTGGCCTGCCAGGAGACCCTCGGGAAAAAGGATCTGTTGGAACCGTCGGCGGAATTCGGGAGCCATGTCCTCTAAAACCCTCGGCATTTCGGATAGAAACCGAAGCACTTGCTCGACGGCATCTTTCCCCAAGCGTCCTACCGACTGTTTCGCATGGAGCACTTCCTGCAACGAGGCGATCTCCTCGCTCAGCCGGTTGTGAGCTTTTATGAATTCTGCGTCGCTGATCAGTTCCGTCCGCCGCATCTTGATCAACTGGTCGTTTTCCCTCTCCATCTGTCGAATCCGAACTCGGTATCGTTCGGCCGCCACCTTCCTTTCCTCCTGAGCCTTGGCGAGCACGTTGGCGACTCTTGCCTCAATTCGCGGGATTAAGACCGGCTTCGGCACAAGTCGATTTACGAGCTGTACGAAATCGGACTCAAGGGCGGCCTTGGGAATGCCCTTGCCGTACCGTGTGCAGTGTTTTGAGTAGCAGTGGTAGTACGGATACTTCCGCGAACGACCTCGCGACCAGCTGCTGGTAAGCGGATGGCGGCACGCAGGACAGATAACTACGGCACGCAGGGGGAAATCTTCGCTCGTCCGTTTGTGCGGACGGCTCCTGCCGCGCCTTGACATGATCGCCTGGGCGCGGCGAAACTCCTCGGGCGTGATCATTGGGAGGTGCTTTCCTGGAAATTCCTCCTTGGTCCACGGGTTCACGAGAATCCCAGCGTAGTATTTATTCGAAAACACCTCGTCGACCAGCTGGGCGGTAACTTGCCCTCCCCGGCGGTTGGTAAGGCCTCTCGCCTTGAAATGCCGCATGATGTCAGCCTTCGTATATGCGCCGGAAAGAAGCCGTTGCCAACCCTCCTTGATGAGGGCGAAGCGCTTGGGATCAGGAATATCCGGCTGTGTTTTCTTTGCCTTGTGAGGCGAGGCGCTCAGGTATCCCAGCGGGGGTTTCCACGGATACAGGCCATCTTGGACCTTCCGCTCCATACCTCCGACGCAGCGAACAGCGCGGATGTCATTATCAAACTGGGCGAAGCCGGCGAGCATCGTCTCCATGAGCTTCCCTTCCGGCTTTGAGTCGATTGGTTCAGTGACCGAGTGAACGGTGACGCCGTACTTCACGAGCAGATTCTTTATCTGGAAGTGGTCGACGACATTGCGGGCGAATCGGTCGATCTTCCAGACGATCAGGGCTTGAATCTGATTCCTCTGGCTCCGGCAAAACTCGATCAGCTTCAGCAGTTCGGTCCGGTGGGCAAACTTGGCCGACTCTCCTTCTTCGGTGAAAACCTTTAGAATGCGGATGTTCTTCTTGGAGGCGTACTCCAGGCACGCCTGCCGCTGCGAGTCGAGGCTTGTGCCTTCCGCCTGCTCCTTTGTCGAGACGCGGCAATAGATGATGCCATTCATGGATGTTGAAGCGTGCACTGGGGAGGCGCGCCGGGCCGCATGAAGAGGTTCACTTGTCTCGGATTCTAACCGTGGCGCGCGGCCTTGTCAAAGCGGCGTGGTCTTCGGGAGGTCCGTCGTCCGAGGAGAGATGGTAGTCCACGAGCAACTCGGCGAGTTCGGATATTTGCGCGTCCAACCACATGACGGCGGTCTCGGTTGGAGCGATGCCTTCTTCCCGGAGCGCCGCGATGAGATCATCAGTGCTATCCATGGTGCCACCATATCTTGGCGCTGCCCGAGATCTAAAGGATGATTGACTCGTCGCAAAAGGCATGTTTGCCAGTCGGTGCAGCCTGAGTAAATATTGCCGTCGAAAGCAACTTCTCCTGCCTTTTTCCCCGGTGTACCGGCGATACTCTGCGAGGAATGACTCGTTGCTCTTTCATCAGTGGTTCAGCACTGACCTACCACGCTGCCCTACCAGAACGAATCCGTGCCTACCTCCGACATCGAGGCATCGCTAACACAATCATCGACACCCACCTCATTGGCTGGAACGGTTCCCGGATCACGATCCCTATCTCAAATCGTGCGGGCGAGGTTGTATTTTTCAAGCTTGCCAAAGATCCGCAGGATAAGAGTGCGAGCCCCAAAATGCTCACAACGCTTGGCGCTCGAGCCGAACTCTACGGCTGGGAGCACTTGGCTCAGCGACCCCAGGAGATCATTATTTGCGAAGGTGAATTCGACCGCCTTGTATTGGAGTCCAGAGGCCTTGCCGCAGTTACCTCGACCGGCGGAGCGGGCACCTTCCGGCCGGCATGGGCCGAAGCGTTTCAAGCGATCCCGAGGGTGTACCTCTGTTTCGACCGCGACGAGGCTGGACATCGTGGCGCCGAACGAGTTGCGCGGCTGATTCCGCACGCGAGAATCGTCAGGCTTCCCGATGACGTCGGTGCCGGAGGTGACATCACCGACTTCTTTGTCCAGCTCAAGAGAAGCCAGGAGGGATTTGTCGATCTCCTCGAGAAGGCGCAGCCGCTACCACCGACAACGACGATTCAGACGGCTCGCAGGGGGTATGCGCACGCTCCAAGGGCGGCCGAAGACGAAGTGGCCCGGGTCAAATCTACGCTCCAAATCGAAGCGGTGGTGGGGCAGTACCTTCCGTTGCGGCACAGCGGTCGGAATCTCGTCGCCTGCTGTCCATTTCATCAGGATCACAATCCCTCCTTCGTGATCTTCCCCGCAACCCAAAGCTCTCACTGCTTCGGCTGCGAGGCCCATGGAGATCTTTTTAGCTTTCTCATGCGTATCGAACACCTAACCTTCCCGGAAGCGCTCAATGTATGCCGTCGAATGCGGCCGAACCATGAGTGACGTAAAGGATGCCGTAGCCGAGGTGAAATCCGAGAACGCAAGACCGACGGTCTCGGCCGTACTCTCCGACGGCTCCGTTGTCGAGCTGTTGTACCGGCCCGAAGAGCGCCGCACACTCTTCTGTGTAGCGAGCGATGGCGCATATCGTTTCGAAGATACCCTCCTCGAAAGGGAGAACCGTCTCGTGCCTTTCTCTCCCGGCAATAACCTGCTTGCTCACGAGGTGGTGCTGCTCCCCTCGGAGCCTGAAGAGTACGAGACTGAGCAGGAACTCGTCGACGAGATCCAAGCCTTCATCCATCGCTATGTCGATATAACCCCCGTGTTCGAGCAGATCGCGAGCTACTACGTTCTCTTCACCTGGGTTTATGACGACTTCAACGAGCTACCGTACCTCCGGGTGCACGGTGACTACGGAAGCGGCAAGACCCGCTTCCTGCTCACCGTCGGCTCACTCTGCTACAAGCCGATCTTCGCAAGCGGCGCCTCCACGATCTCGCCACTATTTCGCATCCTCGACCTTTTTCGGGGGACGCTCATTATCGACGAATGCGACTTCCGACTGAGCGATGAGCGTGCGGAGGTCGTGAAGATACTCAATAACGGCAATGCCAAGGGTTTTCCAGTCCTCCGGAGCGAAGTGATGGGCAAGAAGGAATTCGACCCGAGGGCGTTCAGCGTCTTCGGCCCCAAGCTCGTCGCGACTAGGGGATTCTTCGAGGACAGGGCCCTGGAGAGTAGATTCATCACCGAGGAGATGGGCCAGTCGCGCCTCCGGGAGGACATCCCCATCAACCTACCGTCGACGTACAAGACCGAGGCGCTCCACCTACGGAACAAACTCCTACTCTTTCGCCTCCGCACAGTTGGTAAGCGACACGCTGTCGCCGATCTAGTCGACCGTACTATCGAACCTCGGCTCAATCAAATCTTCGTGCCGCTCCTCAGCATCATCGACGACAGCAGGGCACGAGACGACTTGCGCGCACTCGCCCGCCGGTACAACCGCGAGGCCATCGCTGACCGTGGCATGGAGATGGACGCCCAAGTCCTTGAGACGATCCGGGATCTCCATGCGGCATCGATCGACGGTAAGGTTTCCGTCAAGGATGTCGCGAGCTGGTTCGCTGACAAGCATGGGGAGGAGTACGACCGGAAGGTCACGGCCAAGTGGATCGGCTACATCATCCGGAGAAAGCTTGGTCTCAAAACCCAGAAGAGCCGCGGCGTCTTCACAATCGCGCTATCCGAAAAGCCAAAGATCGAACGCCTGTACGAGAAGTACGGCTTGGTTTCAGGTGACGCTGCCGATCGCGAAGCGGAAAACGACCAGTCACAACCCCGGCAACCGCCCGTCGGGTAGATTTTGGGGACATTGGGGACATTCTGCGGGACGGAATACCGCTGCAGCCTCAAAAATGCAGGCAAGGCAGTACGAGGCTAACTGCGCCGGTTGCAACCAAGATGCCCTCGAAGATGTCCCCCAAGTCCCCAATGTCCATTTTGGCATTTCGGCTCTGCTGCAAAAACATGTTAGCACCGGACAAATCGGAGCCATTTTATGGAACGTTTTGGAGTCAGTCCTGCTGGGAGCAGAACAGGGTTCTTCACGCTGCCGGAGGGAATGGCTAACGACCCCTAAATTGTCAAGCTTAATGACCGCAGAATTGAAAAGACGTCGTATAATCAAATATCATCCAGAGGATTTAGGGCACCATTCACACATGGACAACTGCGGCCTTGCCATTCGAAGGAGATCAGGCAGGTGGACAAAGAATGGGTGAATCATAATCTCGTCAGACGATGGGCAAATGCGAACGGAAGCGTGACGCATCCCTTCGGAGATTATTGGCGGATGACCCTGGTTAATCCGCTCGTGCTGCGCGCCGCCAAGGGGATCGCCCTGCAACTGTCCCAAACGCCTGAAAGTCTCCCCTTGGATGTCGACCTGGCATTTTCGGTAGCTGCTCTGCGAGCCACACGCAGTGGTGAACGCGACAAGTTAATAGGATGGCACCGAGAGATGCAACGCAGTCGGGACAATGTAAGTAAATTGACTGGTCTCAGAATAATGGATCTCGGATGCGGTGAGGGATACCTTGGTCGATGGCTCTGCCCCATGGGCGTCAGTTACCGCGGCTTTGATGGCTCCCGCCCTTTGCTAGGTGTCGCAAAAAAACGTCTTGGCGGGATGACCTGGTCCATCAAGAAAGCCAAGAGGAGTAGATCGGAGACGATAAACGACTTCCTACAATACTTCCTCGCGGATCTTGATGGAGATGCCTTTAAACAACAGGGAAGGGATGAAATCCAGTCGGTGTTTAGCACGTGGGGGATTCCTCATCTCACCTTGGGCGTCATCCTGCTCGAACACCTGAATGATCCGTTGCCATTGATGAAATGGTTAGGGCAGGCGCTCTCTCGTGAAGCTCGCCAGAGTTGGATTCTTGTGATCACACTCAATCCAGACTACTTTGAAGAAAACGGGGATCTCGCTCTTTCCTTCGACGGCTATCAGAAGAACCTAACCGAGATCTCCCACCGGAAAGCAAAGATTGCTTCTGCAGCGGCGGAAGTAGAGGTCTACTTCCGAAAAAGCCAACGCTTGGACCGACTCTTTCGCGACAGCCGACTCCAAATAGTCCGCTGCGCACCGCTTCGTTTCCCGCTGGGCTTCGCGCGGCATGAAGAAGAAACGGCAGTCCGAGGCATTGCTCCTTTCTTTTATTACTTACTCAATCCCCTGCCGTCGGCGTCACCCGCGACAGAGGTGCTGGAAGACCTACTGTCTGGGAACCGAATAGCAGGCCTCCTTGCCTGGCTCCACGAAGGTCAGAAAGCGTTTCTGCGCGCTCACGCGGCTGCTCTCGAGGTGATAACGTTCGCGCGAGATGATGTCATTTTACGCCAGCACAACCTGGGAGGAGATATATATGTGGTTATCCAAGGATCCGCCGAGCTCCGAATGAAAGGTGAGCCACAGCGGGTTTTCAGACCAGGAGAGCTATTCGGTGATCTCGAAACGTCTACAAAAGAACGTGAGAGCCGATATCCGCTTCCTGTCATTGCAGCTAAGGAGCCAGCCCGTGTTCTGAGGGTTCCAGCTGCCATTTTCGAGGAGTTGCTAAAGGCAGACCAATTCGCCGGCAGATTTTTGTTTGAGCAACTTCGGGATCGGCTGATTGTTGATTTCTGGACCTATGTTTTCCGCGAAGATTCGCGTCAAGCAGGCCAAGAAAGTCCTAGAGAAAAAAAGGTGTTGATGACAAAGGAGCGGGCCACATCCTTCGGTCTGCCAGCGAAGGACACCGAATTTGCCATGAATTGGCGGAACGTGGACCGCATCGCTAGAGTGCTGCTGGCGGCTGCCGACGAGGAGCGTCAGCGTGGAGATCGTGCTGCCGATGGAAGGAGCATATTCCTGAGCACTGATAGGTTGCTCGAGAAAACCAGATTGGATCTCAGAGCGACAACCGAGATTCTCGTTGCCCTGCGTCTTCTGACTTGGCTCGGAATCGTGGACAGCTTTCCTGGTAAGTTCGTTCGCAAATACTCAAAGGAAGACTACACCTTAGCCTGGGACCATCTCAAGACAGCGGCAGCCAAAGCTTTTTTGCTGCCCATTTTTGCCAAGGCCAAATTAGAACGACAATTCGCAAGTCTGACCACGGGGGTTGGGCTTGGCGCCGGCAGGCGCATGTGGAAAGAGAAATGGGTGCCGGCGGTTGATGTCCATCGCGCGGCAATGGAACTAGCAGGGATCGTCAAGGATTCCTCACTTCTCCCTATATGGAAAGTTGCCGTCAGGAACTGGTTCGAATATATATGGTCAGTGAATCAGTTCTGGTACGATGGCGCTCCTTCCTTTTTCTATTTGCAGGATCCCTCATTGCTTCGTGCTTTGACACTGGAGCAGGACAGTATCATCAACGACTTGTTAATTGCCCGGTATCTTGAAGAGGAGGGACTGACACAGTCACCAGGAGAGACATTTGAGGTTTTGGCTCAGAATATGTTTGAGAAAGAGCCGGGCCGTCTTCGCTTGTTTTTGATTCGAGCTCAGCAGTTCTTCCTTGCTGATTTACCGGTCTCATATGGAGAAGAATGCCACAGGGGCATCCGCTTCTCGGGAATGCTAGATGGTTACCCCATTCCGGACTGGAATGAGGGTGACCCCTTTGCATAGAGACTACGTAACAGGTCTCGATACCTGCAAATGCTCCTTTGCAATCCGAGCTCCTTTGCAAGGACATATGCAGCGGATTGCATGGGCAAGGGAAGGGTTGGGGCAAGCTCATCGAAGGTACCCTGCAAGGTAACTTGCCCATCCTCAAGCACGAGCGCGTGAGTGGCCGTTTCCGCCACAAACTCAGGATCGTGCGAAACAAAGACAACCGTACCGCCGAAGCAGCAGTAATCACGGACGATCCGAATTATTGAGACTATCTGGTGCCGATCTAATCCTGCACTAGGCTCGTCAAGCAGCACTATGTCGGGCGCAGCAACAAAGACACCAGCCACCGTAATGAGGCGTCGGAGTGGAAACGGCAGATCCATTGGTGGATCTGAGAGATGCGGCATCAGCTCTAGTATTTTGCAGACCTTTTCCAATCGCACATCTGCGTCGCGCCCCGCACGGCCCGTCATCATGGCGAGGGCTAGGACTTCATCCCGCACCGTGGGAAGAAAGATCTGGTCGTCGGGATTCTGGAAGGAATATACGATAGTGCGAGCCCAAACATGCAAGGGGTCGCGAGCAACAGGACCCCCGCGCGAAAACGATATCTCCCCCTTCATTGGCTTAAGTAAATGGCCAAGGCAAGCCATCAGTGTCGTCTTGCCTGATCCGTTCCGGCCTAAGAGAGCCGTTGCCGAAGCCCGGGGGAAGAAGCAATCCATAGGCCCCAGGTGAAATCGACTGCCGCCGGCATACTCAAATTCGAGGGACCGTACCGCGAGCGCGACAGATTCTTCATTTGTTGCTTGGTTTGAGATCGTCTGCTCATGGCAACCGGTCTTTAAATCGAGAGGTGCCGCCACCTCAGGCGCACCTTCGGGAGCGACCTCATAGTTCAGGCCCAGATCTGACTCCAGACGTGCCGCGAGGAGCGGGAAGGGAGGCAATAGATCGGGTGCAACCGATTTCACGGTAGGCCAGCAATCGCAGAGCTTTCCTTGAATGATACCGGAAGCCGTCACGAATACCCACATGGCATCCGGCGGCACACCTGTGACGGGCGGTCTTGAATGGAGCTCCACGATGGTTAGTCCTTGACGCCTCTCTTGTTCCAGTGCGGTGCGTACAAGACTCGAAGAGTGCGGATCCAACTCTGCAAGCACGTCATCTAGGATCAGCAATTGTGGTTTTTTTACGAGCACGACTGCAAGGGCGGCACGAATTCGCTCCCCGCCCGAAAGCAGAAGCGGATTCTGTTCTGAGAGCCTGGTGAGATCCAATCGATGTAACCACGAGTCAACGGCACCCTGAAAGTCTCTGCGTCCCAGGAATTCCAGTGATACCTGCAACTCGCGCTTCACAGAAGTTGCAAGACACGACATGAGATGTGCTGGGTTTCTTTGAATCAGAGCTACAATTTCAGCCCTATATAAGTCGGGCATCCCGAGCAGATCCTGCTCAGCAATGCGGACTATCGCACTGTCGACCTCCACCCCAAGACCAGCAAGAACAGCACCGGCATCGGTCTTGCCACTGTCGGAACAAGCAACAATTATGAGACAACTGCCGCGATCGAGTTCGACCTCGAGATGGTATGGGCGTTGCCCAGTATTTCTATTCTCCTTTTTCCCCAAGGGCAATCCAGCAATGCTTAGCCAGCGATTGGACGACATAAGAGGACCACCACCAGGAGCAAAGAGGTGAGGAAGGCAACGACATATTCGCCCACGGTTGTTCGAATCACAGGTCGATGAGTTACCATTGGTGTCGCCCCCAACCCCCGGGTTTTCATAAGCTGTCCACGCGCAATCCCCTCAATTAACGTGGATGAAACGACGGGGAGCACAATCTTTGGGAGAGCTCGAATGCGCGCGGCAAGACCCGGCCCAGCCGGAAATCCCCTTGCCTGCTGGGCAAGATACACGGCTGAGATTCTAGCCCTCACCACTTCCAGGGATACCATGGCAACCGCCCCTATTGCCGTGATTGAAATCGGCAGGCGTGACATCACCAGAGTCGTGAACAATCGATCTCGATCTATCTGATACCAGGAAGCTGCAGCCAAGGAGATTAAAAGAATTCTCAAAGAAACGACCACACCAAATGCAAATCCTGCGAATCGTAACGGAATCCAACCCATGAGATAGAAGTCGGGCCGAAAAGAAGGATTCAATACGCCATGAACAATCAGCAGCGGCAACGTGAAAGGCACCCACCACTTCAGGGCAATCGCGACGGTCGACGCTGATCGGGTGCACCAAACAATCAATAGTGCGAAGCCGACCGCGAACGTCAAAAGAGATAGGACCGACGAAAGCAGAGATATTGCTATGATTGTAATAACAGTCCAGATAGACGGTATAAAAGGACCAAATGCAGGCACGGCGTCACCGCGCAGAAGAGATGTTGCGTTTTGAAATGACAGCCGGAAGACGCTTCAAGGCAAGGAAGGCAAGCAGGCATGCAACAGGCTTGTCGAGCGATTCAATCAACAATGACCCACCCAAGACGCTTTTCCAAAGTCCCTGACCTGATGCCAAGAGCAGCGCATTGACCGCTGTTGTGCCGGAAAGAGTAACACCCGCGAAAAGCAGAGCGGTTACAGGAGAACTCACTAGCGCTGCCGTCATGGCAATCAAGATGCCAGCGATGATTGCTTTCCACGCAGTCGTGAATAAGCGCAGGCGGTTACTTAGAATGGCCATCAGCGAAATGGCGAGCTGAGTCCCGGCATATGCTGGAAAGTAGGGGCTTATTACCAAGCCGCCGAGTAGCGACGTCAGGACCGCTGCGATCACCGTATACCTGGCCGGAAGGAGGACGGCAGCGAGTATTGTCCCGACGCTGTCAAGGTAGACCGGGAGGGCCAACATAGCTGCCGTCTTGGCCAATGTGAGGTTGAGTGCCAGACAGCTTGCTGCCGTAAAAGCATGCCGAGTATTCATCCAATTCGCTCCCTTGTTTTCCGTAAGCCTACCTAAAAGTCAGGCAGCAAAGCGAGTCCAACAGCACGCTCGATTTTTCGAGTGATGTCTGCAGCGAGTGACGGTGCCTGCGATTAATTGGAATCGAGCCCATTCCCGATGGCAATGGGCCGTATGGCAGATCACCGGCCGGCACATGTGCTTATTAAATCCCTCCTATGCATGGCGGGTCTGGGTTCGTAAATTGCTCCCGTCAGGGCTTCAACAGAGAAGCCCCGTGGCTGCGACGGAGCGGCAGGGCGCCGCCAGCTTCGAGGGCCAGTGAGCGTTCGGAGTTGCGGCCATAACAACTCGCCGAGGCGTTTAGATGAATTCGGCCTTCATTGACGATAGTCCCTCATGCGATGCGGTCGTGGTGCATGGGTGTAGTCTTGCGAGCCCGAATATCTGGGGAAGGCTTCACAAGACGCTGGAGGAATGTCGCAGGCACCGCAAAGCAATCCTGATCTTATTGGGAGGAAGTAAGGGTGCTCAAGTCCCGGGGCACAAAGAAGCGGACTGGCTCGAACTCGAGGCGCGACAGGGGGGCTTGGCACATAGAACCGTCGTACTCAAGGATTGGATTTCCTGGGAAACAGGTGGGAACATTGTAATCGCTCTTGCCGCCTTTCTGCTCCCGCTCGGCTTGAGGCATGTGCGGTTTGTCACCACATATTGGCACGGCCCCCGGACTCAGCTTCTTTGGAATCACATTGGTGCTGGCCATGTCGTGGCGGATTGCGCTCCTGCCGAGTGTTTTGAAGATAAAGAGGCGCAGAGCCGATTGATCCGTAAGGAGCTGAAGGGTGTTGGCTTCGCCTTCCGGCTGATCGACTCGACTGATCCAGGAGATATCGCTGGCGCATTTGACTTTCTCCAAAAACAGCACGAGGACCGTCCCTATTCGGGCAAAACCCTGCAGGCCTTAGTTGATGAGCTGTCTCCACAAGTTGACCGGGTTGTTGATGTGAAAAACACCAAAGTGGTTCGCGCTTTCGGTTTGAAAGTACTTGGCCAAATCGACCAGCATGTGGCCAAGGTGCCAGGAAGATTGTTGGCCTGGCTCGAGAGAGTGCGGCCCCCTATATATCCTTCTATTTGATCGCCGTTCAGCCATCCGAGCGCCGAGTCGCAGCGCGGACCATGGTTGAGAGGATCACGCGCTTCTGTCTTGGATGATCTAGATCGCGACGAGCCAGGTCCCTAACAGTGCCGGCCCACCGCAGCCTTCGGTTTCACGCGCCCCGAGCCACATTCCTTCAGCAAGCACTAAGATTCAGGCCGGTTGGAGCAGTTGCAGTTGTCCAGGTTCTGGGCCCGTGATTCGCTTTCCTTTCCCTTTTTGCTTTCGTTAGGGCCGAAAGGCGTGGGAAGCGGGAGGAAGCTACCTCCGTGTGGTAAATTGCCTTCGCCTGCAGGTCGGTCGTTTGCCGTCTATAACATCCCCGTACACCATTCGATCCTCTTGGGCCTCCGAACAACGTACAACGTCCAGGCAAACCTTCATCGTTCTACTGACTCTCGCGTAAACATTTGCCAACCCGGGTAGGACGGCCAAGAACTGGCAGCAGCCCCAAGACCAGGATAATGAGCACCTGGGCAGCGCTATGGAAAGCCCAGGCCAGAAGGGATTAGACCTCCTAAAATGAGATTATATGATCTCCTTGACTCCGCCTGGTGTTCCTCCCTGATCTTGCCGCTTGCGACAAGTATCCCACTCTTTGAAGCGTACGAGCGATCGATAGGATGAAGAGCAAACAGACATACGTGTCTTTGAAATCCACACCCGTGTCGAGCCACAGACTCCAAAACTACCTTCGGACATTTCGCAAGCGAGCCGGTCTCTCCCAAGACGAGGTCGCGTTCCTCTTGGGCTGCCGAAGCGGCACCAAGGTGTCACGGTATGAACACTTCAGGAGGTTGCCGACCCTGCAAACAGCGTTTGCTTACGAGATCATATTCCGCACCTCGGCGCGAGAGCTTTTCGCCGGCGTATTTGAAGGAGCGAGGCGAACCACCATCCGACGAGTCCAAGCATTGCACGAGAAACTCGACACGAACCCTCCAGAGAGAATGACAGCTCAAAAGCTCGCCGCGCTAGATGCAGCTCTCGAGCCAGCCCACCAAGAACTTGCATGAGCGTATCTGCCCTGGGCACTAGGCGCATGATCGCAATCGATCCCACAAGCAGGGGGTTTGGCTTCGTGGTGTTTGAAGGACCCGAGCGCCTTATCGATTGGGCCGTCGTCGAGACCAGAAAAGACAAGCAAGAAGAGTGTCTGCGTCGTGTGGCTGAACTCATGGGGCGATACCGGCCAGATATGCTGGTTCTCGAAGACTCGACGGGTCGCGGATCTCGGCGCTGTCCTCGCGTGCAAAAGTTCATTAACAAGGTTCAGCGCCTCGCTGGCAAGGAATCGATTGCGACGCGATCTTTCTCACGGGCTAAAGTGAGGCAGGCCTTCTCCGACTCCGGCGCCAAGACCAAATATGAGATCGCCACAGTGATCGCCAAGCGCTTTCCGGAACTCGCATTGCGTCTTCCTCCAATACGGAAGCCTTGGATGAGCGAAGACGACCGGATGAGCCTCTTCGATGCCGCATCTCTCGCCTTCGCGCTCTTCTCCTTCACGGAAAGACGCCGACATGGCCGGTCCCTCAAGGTTTAAGGTTCCAAACCAATGTCTGTTGCCAATACGAGGATTCTCGCCATTGACCCTGGGACCAGGGAAATGGGCGTCGCGCTTCTTGAGGGTGGAAACCTCGTCCACCACGGCGTAAAGACCATCAAGAACCGCCGGTCTCCACACGAGATCCTGAAGGAGGGAAGAGGAATCATAGTTCGACTGATCAACGATTTCCGTCCCGGTGTCCTTGTCGTCGAAAAGACATTTTTCTCTAGCAAGAGATCCGCCCTCCTCAACGTCTTCGCCGATGACATCCAAGCGCTGGGAAAGAGGAAGGGACTCAAGGTCGTGAGCTTTGCGCCGAACACGGTGAAAAAGTTCATTAGTGGCAATGGGCGCGCCAGCAAGGAAGAGGTGGCACAGGTGATCGTATCCAAGTTTCCGGAACTCAAGGTGTACCTCACCCAGGACCGGAAGTGGAAACTGCGCTATCACGAAAATATGTTCGACGCCGTCGCGCTGGCGCTCACGGCGATCGGCCTGCAGCAGGCGACTCACGCCCGTCAAAAAACGGTATAGAATCCCGTCTCTTCGGCTCTTGCGGCTCTCTGAGACGAACTGTGCCCATCGCTTCTGCTCGATTGTGCAGGGCATCTGCGCAGGCTCAGACGTGCCGTCGTCGGCAATCCTCCCCGCCTTTCTGCTTCTCCTAGGCCTGCTAGCCTACCCCCAGTTCTTTCAAAAAGGAAAACCGAACAATCTTAGGGGGATATAGATGTGAGTGAGAAAAGCACATCAGTGGGAGCAGGTCTGTCTAAGTCCGACCTTCTCCTTCAGTTTTGGGCTTTCCGCACGTCATTCCTGAAGCGTATCCAGCGGCGTATTTACAGCCCCGAGTGCGCTGAGGATATTTTCCAGACGGCGTGCCTCAAGTTCATGATCTCGCCCGCCGTGTTCCGCTATCCAGGAGCTGGCACAAAATACTTCTGTCGGATTCTCCACTCCTTGATCGTTGATCACATCAAGGTAGCGGTTCGACTTGAGTATCGCGACAGACTGCCCGAGATGGTCTGTGATCCGCAGGCTGAGTGGGAGCATAGCATTATGCGCGATCGCGTTGCCGACGCTGTTCGGCGTCAACTACATTGACCGTTGACGACAATTAGATTGACCGTCGGTCAGGGTTAATAATCAACATCATCCAGTCTCTCTTTTTGGCGGTTTGCTGGTTACTATTTTGCGCCAGCATCGGCCCTGTTTGTGGGAAAAGGCTCAAAAAAGCTTGCAGTGCGT